>OCRJ01000148.1_pt1 | contig 13320 bp, 10 predicted proteins | sample 1502901 | NCBI WGS metagenome assembly OCRJ01 (sample SAMN00990124, study PRJEB22392) | human gut metagenome | reverse complement strand
CCACACCTTTTTCTTAGTAGGTCGAATCTCCAACGCCTAACTCGGATTAAGGAGTATTCAAACATTTTAAGGAGGAAATTGATTATGGCAATTTCACAAGAACGTAAAAACGAAATCATTAAAGAATACCGTGTACACGAAACTGATACTGGTTCACCAGAAGTACAAATCGCTGTACTTACTGCAGAAATCAACGCAGTAAACGAACACTTACGTACACACAAAAAAGACCACCATTCACGTCGTGGATTATTAAAAATGGTAGGTCGTCGTAGACATTTATTAAACTACTTACGTAGTAAAGATATTCAACGTTACCGTGAATTAATTAAATCACTTGGTATCCGTCGTTAATCTTAATATAACGTCTTTGAGGTTGGGGCATATTTATGTTCCAACCTTAATTTATATTAAAAAAGCTTTTTACAAATATTAACATTTATTATATGTTAAGCTAATATTGTGTGAATAATAAGGTTACAATGAGATAAAGATGATATAAGTACACCTAGAGTAATAATCAAGATATTAAAAATAAAGTATGTTTTTTTAAAAAATATAACTTATATTTATACTGATAAGGGTGGGACGATAAGTCTATTTTGTAAATAATAGATGGATATCCCGCTCTCTTTTTTTCCAATTCAATATTTTATAACTAATATTAAAATACGATAATAAATGATATGATATAACTATTAGATTCAAGAGAGGAGATTTATAATGTCTCAAGAAAAGAAAGTTTTTAAAACTGAATGGGCAGGAAGATCTTTAACGATTGAAACAGGGCAATTAGCTAAACAAGCAAATGGCGCTGTATTGGTTCGTTATGGAGATACAGTCGTGTTATCGACGGCAACTGCATCAAAAGAACCTCGTGATGGAGATTTCTTCCCATTAACAGTGAACTATGAAGAAAAAATGTACGCTGCGGGTAAAATTCCTGGTGGATTTAAAAAGAGAGAAGGACGTCCTGGTGACGATGCAACATTAACTGCGCGATTAATTGATAGACCAATTAGACCTTTATTCCCTAAAGGATATAAGCATGATGTTCAAATTATGAACATGGTATTAAGTGCAGATCCTGATTGTTCACCACAAATGGCTGCAATGATTGGTTCATCTATGGCGCTTAGTGTGTCGGATATTCCATTCCAAGGGCCAATCGCCGGTGTAAATGTGGGTTATATTGACGGTAAATATATCATTAACCCAACAGTAGAAGAAAAAGAAGTTTCTCGTTTAGACCTTGAAGTAGCTGGTCATAAAGATGCAGTAAACATGGTAGAGGCAGGCGCTAGTGAGATTACTGAACAAGAAATGTTAGAGGCGATTTTCTTTGGTCATGAAGAGATTCAACGTTTAGTTGATTTCCAACAACAAATCGTCGACCACATTCAACCTGTTAAACAAGAATTTATTCCAGCAGAGCGTGATGAAGCGCTAGTTGAACGTGTAAAATCTTTAACCGAAGAAAAAGGACTTAAAGAAACAGTTTTAACATTTGATAAACAACAACGAGATGAAAATCTTGATAACTTAAAAGAAGAAATCGTCAATGAATTTATCGATGAAGAAGATCCAGAAAATGAATTACTTATTAAAGAAGTTTATGCAATTTTAAATGAATTAGTGAAAGAAGAAGTTCGACGTTTAATTGCAGATGAAAAAATTAGACCAGACGGCCGTAAACCTGATGAAATCCGTCCATTAGATTCTGAAGTTGGTATTTTACCTAGAACGCATGGTTCAGGTCTATTTACACGTGGTCAGACTCAAGCACTTTCAGTTTTAACATTAGGTGCTTTAGGCGATTATCAATTAATTGATGGTTTAGGACCTGAAGAAGAAAAAAGATTCATGCATCATTACAACTTCCCGAATTTTTCAGTAGGTGAAACTGGTCCAGTACGTGCGCCAGGTCGTCGTGAAATTGGACATGGTGCGTTAGGTGAAAGAGCATTAAAATATATTATTCCTGATACTGCTGATTTCCCATATACAATTCGTATTGTAAGTGAGGTACTTGAATCAAACGGTTCATCATCTCAAGCGTCAATTTGTGGATCAACATTAGCATTAATGGATGCGGGCGTACCGATTAAAGCACCAGTTGCTGGTATTGCTATGGGTCTTGTTACACGTGAAGATAGCTATACGATTTTAACTGATATCCAAGGTATGGAAGATGCATTAGGTGATATGGACTTTAAAGTCGCTGGTACTAAAGAAGGTATTACAGCAATTCAAATGGATATTAAAATTGACGGTTTAACGCGTGAAATTATCGAAGAGGCTCTAGAACAAGCGAGACGTGGTCGTTTAGAAATAATGAATCATATGTTACAAACAATTGATCAACCACGTACTGAATTAAGTGCTTACGCGCCAAAAGTTGTAACTATGACAATTAAACCAGATAAGATTAGAGATGTTATCGGACCTGGTGGTAAAAAAATTAACGAAATTATTGATGAAACAGGCGTTAAATTAGATATTGAACAAGATGGTACTATCTTTATTGGGGCCGTTGATCAAGCTATGATAAATCGTGCTCGTGAAATCATTGAGGAAATTACACGTGAAGCGGAAGTAGGTCAAACTTATCAAGCCACTGTTAAACGTATTGAAAAATACGGTGCGTTTGTAGGCCTATTCCCAGGTAAAGATGCGTTGCTTCACATTTCACAAATTTCAAAAAATAGAATTGAAAAAGTGGAAGATGTATTAAAAATCGGTGACACAATTGAAGTTAAGATTACTGAAATTGATAAACAAGGTCGAGTAAATGCTTCACATAGAGCATTAGAAGAATAATATTTAAAGTCATATGACGACAATGTATCGTCATGTGATTTTTTTTATGCCATTTTTTACGAAGTGATCCATTTTGAATTTGTTGTATTGAACATTTTAAAACGCTTTATTATTTTGTGTGCAACTGTTAATTATCCTGTATGTATAGTGATTAATAGTGTACATCAAGTGTTTTTTAACTTATAATGAATAGTGAGTTTATATATGGACGGGTAACAAATTTAGGAGGTAAGATTTTGAGTTTAATAAAGAAAAAGAATAAAGATATTCGCATTATACCATTAGGCGGTGTTGGCGAAATTGCTAAAAATATGTATATCGTTGAAGTAGACGATGAAATGTTTATGTTAGATGCTGGACTTATGTTTCCAGAAGACGAAATGCTAGGTATTGATATTGTTATACCAGACATTTCATACGTACTTGAAAATAAAGATAAATTGAAGGGTATATTCCTTACACACGGACATGAGCACGCGATTGGTGCAGTGAGTTATGTTTTAGAACAATTAGATGCACCAGTATATGGATCTAAATTGACAATAGCGTTAATTAAAGAAAATATGAAAGCCCGTAATATTGATAAAAAAGTTCGCTACTACACAGTTAATAATGATTCAATTATGAGATTCAAAAACGTGAATATTAGTTTCTTTAATACGACACACAGTATTCCTGATAGTCTAGGTGTTTGTATTCATACTTCATATGGTGCCATTGTGTATACAGGTGAATTTAAGTTTGACCAAAGTTTACATGGACATTATGCACCAGATATTAAACGTATGGCAGAGATTGGTGAAGAAGGCGTATTTGTCTTAATCAGTGATTCTACTGAGGCAGAGAAACCTGGATATAATACTCCGGAAAATGTGATTGAACATCATATGTATGACGCTTTTGCAAAAGTGCGAGGTCGCTTGATTGTTTCATGTTATGCTTCGAACTTTATACGTATTCAGCAAGTTTTAAATATTGCTAGCAAGCTAAATCGTAAAGTGTCATTTTTAGGAAGATCACTTGAAAGTTCATTTAATATTGCTCGTAAAATGGGGTATTTCGACATTCCTAAAGATTTGCTAATTCCTATAACAGAAGTTGATAATTACCCTAAAAATGAAGTGATAATTATAGCTACTGGTATGCAAGGAGAACCTGTAGAAGCCTTAAGTCAAATGGCGCAACATAAGCATAAAATTATGAATATCGAAGAAGGCGATTCTGTATTTTTAGCAATTACGGCTTCTGCTAATATGGAAGTTATCATTGCGAATACATTAAATGAGCTTGTACGTGCTGGCGCACATATTATTCCAAATAACAAGAAGATTCATGCTTCAAGTCATGGTTGCATGGAAGAATTAAAAATGATGATTAATATTATGAAACCTGAATACTTTATTCCTGTACAAGGTGAATTTAAAATGCAGATAGCACATGCGAATCTAGCAGCTGAAGCAGGTGTTGCACCAGAAAAGATTTTCCTTGTGGAAAAAGGAGATGTCATTAATTACAACGGTAAAGATATGATATTAAATGAAAAGGTAAATTCAGGAAATATTTTAATAGATGGTATTGGTATTGGGGATGTAGGAAATATCGTGTTGAGAGACCGTCATCTTTTAGCAGAAGATGGTATCTTTATTGCTGTAGTAACGTTAGATCCTAAAAATAGACGTATAGCTGCGGGACCTGAAATTCAATCTCGTGGGTTTGTATATGTACGTGAAAGTGAAGACTTATTACGTGAAGCAGAAGAGAAAGTACGTGAAATAGTAGAGGCTGGTTTACAAGAAAAACGCATAGAATGGTCTGAAATTAAGCAAAATATGCGTGATCAAATTAGTAAACTATTATTCGAAAGTACAAAACGTCGTCCTATGATTATTCCAGTAATTTCTGAAATTTAATCAAAAAGTCATTAACATAAAAGAGGTCAGAACAAGTCACTGAAATATAATGGTTGTCATGGACAATTTACTTATATTTTATGATGGTCAATTGAAAGGGGTAACGATTAATCTGTTATCTTAAGTAAATTGATACATAGATGATATTGTTCTAACCTCTTTCATCGTCTGTTTGGACTACATATTCTAAACATCAAATAGGAAATTATATATAATAACGTCGTTTTAACTAAGGCAACATAAGGAGGTGCGTCAATTGGCACAAGCAAAAAAGAAATCGACAGCTAAGAAAAAAACAACATCAAAAAAAAGAACAAATTCGAGGAAAAAGAAGAATGATAATCCGATACGTTATGTCATAGCTATTTTAGTAGTTGTATTAATGGTGTTGGGTGTTTTCCAATTAGGAATAATAGGTTGTCTAATTGACAGCTTCTTTAATTATTTATTTGGGTACAGTAGATATTTAACATATATTTTAGTACTCTTAGCAACTGGTTTTATTACATACTCTAAACGTATTCCTAAAACTAGACGAACGGCTGGTTCGATTGTATTGCAAATTGCATTGCTATTTGTATCACAGTTAGTTTTTCATTTTAATAGTGGTATCAAAGCTGAAAGAGAACCTGTACTTTCTTATGTGTATCAGTCATACCAACACAGTCATTTCCCAAATTTTGGTGGCGGTGTATTAGGCTTTTATTTATTAGAGTTAAGCGTACCTTTAATTTCATTATTTGGTGTATGTATTATTACTATTTTATTATTATGCTCAAGTGTTATTTTATTAACAAACCATCAACATCGTGAAGTTGCAAAAGTTGCACTGGAAAATATAAAAGCTTGGTTTGGTTCATTTAATGAAAAAATGTCGGAAAGAAACCAAGAAAAACAATTAAAGCGTGAAGAAAAAGCGAGACTTAAAGAAGAACAAAAGGCACGTCAAAATGAACAGCCACAAATAAAAGATGTGAGTGATTTTACGGAAGTGCCTCAAGAAAGAGATATTCCAATTTATGGGCATACTGAAAATGAAAGTAAAAGCCAGAGTCAACCAAGTCGAAAAAAGCGAGTGTTTGATGCAGAGAATAGTTCGAATAACATCGTAAATCATCATCAAGCAGATCAGCAAGAACAATTAACAGAACAAACTCATAACAGTGTTGAAAGTGAAAACACTATTGAAGAAGCTGGTGAAGTTACGAATGTATCGTATGTTGTTCCACCGTTAACTTTACTTAATCAACCTGCAAAACAAAAAGCAACATCTAAAGCTGAAGTGCAACGTAAAGGACAAGTACTAGAGAATACATTAAAAGATTTTGGGGTAAATGCAAAAGTGACACAAATTAAAATTGGTCCTGCAGTAACTCAATATGAAATTCAACCAGCTCAAGGGGTTAAAGTGAGTAAAATTGTAAACTTGCATAATGATATTGCATTAGCTTTAGCAGCAAAAGATGTTAGAATCGAAGCGCCAATACCTGGTCGCTCTGCAGTAGGTATTGAAGTGCCAAATGAGAAAATTTCATTAGTTTCACTAAAAGAAGTTTTAGATGAAAAATTCCCGTCTAATAATAAACTAGAAGTTGGATTAGGAAGAGATATATCAGGTGATCCAATTACTGTTCCACTAAATGAAATGCCACACTTATTGGTGGCAGGATCGACGGGTAGTGGTAAATCTGTTTGTATAAATGGTATTATTACAAGTATTTTATTAAATGCTAAGCCGCATGAAGTTAAACTTATGTTAATCGATCCGAAAATGGTTGAACTAAATGTTTATAACGGAATTCCACATTTATTAATTCCGGTTGTTACAAATCCTCATAAAGCTGCTCAAGCTTTAGAAAAAATTGTAGCTGAGATGGAAAGACGTTATGATTTATTCCAACATTCATCAACTAGAAATATTAAAGGTTATAACGAATTAATCCGTAAGCAAAATCAAGAATTAGATGAGAAGCAACCAGAATTACCTTATATCGTTGTTATTGTAGATGAGCTTGCAGATTTAATGATGGTAGCTGGTAAAGAAGTTGAAAATGCGATTCAACGTATCACACAAATGGCACGTGCAGCAGGTATACATTTGATTGTAGCAACACAAAGACCTTCTGTGGATGTAATTACAGGTATCATTAAAAATAACATTCCATCTAGAATTGCTTTTGCTGTAAGTTCTCAAACAGATTCAAGAACTATTATTGGTACTGGCGGCGCAGAAAAGTTACTTGGTAAAGGTGACATGTTATACGTTGGAAATGGTGATTCATCACAAACACGTATTCAAGGGGCGTTTTTAAGTGACCAAGAGGTGCAAGATGTTGTAAATTATGTAGTAGAACAACAACAGGCAAATTATGTAAAAGAAATGGAACCAGATGCACCAGTGGATAAATCGGAAATGAAAAGTGAAGATGCTTTATATGATGAAGCGTATTTGTTTGTTGTTGAACAACAAAAGGCAAGTACATCATTGTTACAACGCCAATTTAGAATTGGTTATAATAGAGCATCTAGGTTGATGGATGATTTAGAACGCAATCAGGTAATCGGTCCACAAAAAGGAAGCAAGCCTAGACAAGTTTTAATAGATCTTAATAATGACGAGGTGTAAAAAAATGTCAGAAATGAATGCGGTATATAACGTTAAACAATACATTTTAAATTTGATTAAGCAAAATAAATTGGAATATGGTGACCAACTTCCAAGTAATTTATCAATTGCCAGAGAATTAAATGTAAAAACCGACGATGTTTATGAAGCAATTCAGGCATTGATTACTGAACAAGTCATTAAAGATAATTTTGAAGAGGGCACAAGTGTTAAGTCACTGCCCCCTTTCTTTTATCCATTGAATGAACTTATAAGTATTGGGCAAATGATTAAAAATGCAGGATTTGAATGCGGAACTGAATACTTAAATTTTGATGAGCAACCAGCAACTATGTTAGATGCAAATTTGTTGAGCGTTGAAGAAGGATATCCAGTAACCATTATAGAACGATTACGAACTGCCGATGGAGAACCGGTCGTCTATTGTTTAGATAAAATTGCTAAAAAAGAATTAACATGTACAGAGTATCAAATGAGCAATGGATCGATTCTAAGTGCGATAAAAGAACAAAGTAATCATAATATTTGTTATGCTGATACAGAAATTGAAGCGGTAAATTATGAGCCTCGAATATCCGAAGTACTGAATGCTTCGCCACACGAAGGTTTGATTTTATTAAAAATTACGCACTACAATGAATCAGATGAACCTATTTTGTATTCATTAAATTATATGAAAAATAGCTTAGTTCAATTTAAAATCACTAGAAAAATATAGATGTAAGAAGATATAGAGGAGGCTATATATTTGAGTAGACAATCTCAACCAAATATACATATCAAAGTTTCACCAACAACTAAATTTAAAACAACTACTATAGTTTTTAAATTTATGGCACCTTTAGAATATGACACAATAACAGCTAGATCATTATTAAGCAAATTATTAGTTCGAGCAACTAAGAAATGGCCAACCGATAAGTCGTTTAATAATCACTTAGCCGATTTATATGGTGCGTATGTGAATAGTACAATTTCAAAATTCAAAGATCAGCATGTCATTACATTTTCATTAGAAATTGTTAATGAACGTTATTTAAGAAACGGTGAATCATTATTTAATCAAGGATTAGATTTATTACAAGAAATCATTTGGAATCCATTAATTGAAAATAAAGCATTCAATGATAATTTTGTTAACCAAGAGAAAACATTATTAGCCAAAAAAATAGAAGCAATGGTAGATAATAAAGCACAATATTCGTTTTTAAAATTACTCGACCATATGTTTGAAAATGAAGCATATAAATACTTATCTACAGGACAACTAGAACAAATCCCACATATTACTGCTGAAACACTATATCATACATATCAATCAATGATTAATAATGATCAATGTTCTGTTTATGTTGTCGGCAATGTAGAACCTGAAAGTGTTGAGAAACAAATACGTGAAAAATTTGCACTTAAACCATTCGATAAACATCAATTCCAACATTCTACACATCATTTACACGATGAAGAAGTTGATTATATTGTTGAATATGATGACGTGGATCAAGCTAAATTAAATATGGGATATCGTTTTCCAACACAATATGGACAAAGTGGATATGCTGCTTTTGTTGTATTTAACATGATGTTTGGAGGAGATCCTTCATCTGTTTTATTTAATGAAGTGCGAGAAAAGCAAAGTTTAGCGTACTCTATACATTCACAAATTGATGGCAAAAATGGCTATTTATTTGTTTTGAGTGGGGTTTCAAGTGATAAGTACGAAACTGCAAAAGACACTATTATAAGTGAATTTGAAAAAATAAAAGCAGGAGATTTCACTGAAGAAAAATTAGAGTTAGCTAAAAAAGTAATCATTTCTCATCGATATGAATCTGAAGATCGTCCGAAAAGTATTATAGAGATTATGCATAACCAAATATTATTAGAGCAACCACAAAGCAAAGAAACATTTATAAATGATATACAGAAGGTAAGTCGCGAAGATATTGTTTCTGTTGCTGAAAAAGCATTTTTAGATACAATCTATGTGTTGACAAAAGGAGGGGGTAAATAATGAAAGAGCGTTATTATGAATTAATAGACTAAAGAGTATTCGAACAAGAATTAGAAAATGGTTTACGATTATTTGTTATCCCTAAACCAGGTTTTCAAAAGACATTTGTCACTTACACTACACAATTTGGTTCATTAGATAATCAATTCAAACCCCTCGGACAAGACCAATTTGTTACTGTACCTGATGGAGTTGCTCACTTTTTAGAACATAAATTATTTGAAAAAGAAGAAGAAGACTTATTTACTGCGTTTGCTGAAGATAATGCACAAGCAAATGCGTTTACAAGCTTTGATCGTACAAGCTACTTGTTCAGTGCAACTGATAATATTGAAAACAACATTAAACGTTTACTTACAATGGTTGAAACGCCTTATTTTACAAAAGAAACTGTTGATAAAGAAAAAGGTATTATTGCAGAAGAAATAAAAATGTATCAAGAACAACCTGGATATAAATTAATGTTTAATACATTGCGTGCAATGTATCAACAACATCCAATACGTGTTGATATTGCCGGTAGTGTAGAAAGTATATACGATATTACAAAAGATGATTTGTATCTATGTTATGAAACGTTTTATCATCCATCAAATATGGTTTTATTTGTTGTTGGTGATGTGAATCCAGAAGAAATATGTCGAATAGTAAAACAACACGAGGATGCTCGTAATAAAGTTAACCAACCCAAAATCGAACGAGGACTTGTTAATGAACCGGAGGATGTTAAAGAAGCATTTGTTACTGAATCTATGAAAATTCAATCACCAAGACTAATGCTTGGTTTTAAAAATAAACCATTACAAGAAGCGCCTCAAAAATATGTACAACGTGATTTAGAAATGTCATTATTCTTTGAGTTAATTTTTGGGGAAGAAACAGATTTTTATCAGAATTTATTAAACGAAGGACTTATCGATGATACATTTGGTTATCAATTTGTACTAGAGCCGACGTATAGTTTTTCAATCGTGACAAGCGCTACTGAAGAACCAGATAAATTAAAAAAATTATTATTAGATGAGTTGCGTGATAAAAAAGGCAATTTCCAAGATGCAGAAGCATTTGAACTTTTGAAAAAGCAATTTATAGGTGAGTTCATATCAAGTTTAAACTCACCTGAATATATTGCTAATCAATATACTAAATTGTATTTTGAAGGTGTTAGTGTGTTTGACATGTTAGACATTGTTGAAAACATCACGTTAGATAGTATTAATGAAACGTCATCGTTATATTTAAATTTAGATCAGCAAGTCGATAGTCGTTTGGAGATTAAAAAGTAATGAAAGCATTAGTATTAGGTGGTTCTGGTTCAATTGGTTCTGAGATAGTCAAACAATTATTAACTGATGGATTTGAAGTTTATGTGCAATATTATCGTACTGATATAAATGAATTAACTAGCAAATTTAATGATGATAAAGTTCGTTTTATACAAGCGGATTTATCTCAAACAATTGATATTGACAAAACATTTGGTGACATTAAATCATTAGACTGTTTAATATATGCAAGTGGTCAGTCTTTATATGGTGTTTTACAAGATATGAAAGACCATGATATTGATGCATGTTATCAGTTAAATGTCTTGCAATTAATTCGATTATGTAGATATTTCGTTGATGTTTTACGTCAAAGTGACAATGGAAGAATTATTGTAATTTCATCAATTTGGGGTGAGACAGGAGCTAGTATGGAAACTATTTATTCGACGATGAAAAGTGCACAATTAGGTTTCGTTAAGGCGCTTAGTCAAGAGCTTGCACTAACATCAGTGACAGTAAATGCTATCGCACCTGGATTTGTAGCCGGTAATATGGCAAGTGAGTGGCAAGAAGATGAACTTCAAGCAATGATAACTGAATTACCACAACAGCGATTGATTTTACCGAGTGAGGTTGCTCATACATGCGCCTATTTATATCACCCAAATGCTAGAAGTGTTACTGGAACTATACAGAAAGTTAATGGTGCTTGGTATATTTAAAATATAGAACTATTTTTATGAGCAAATGTTTTTATGATTGATGTTATAATATGAATATTACAATGAATCATAATTTGTTAATTAAACAAGGGGTGAGGTTCACCATGACAGTTGCAGAGAAAAAAGAATGGTACCTAGAATACGAAATTGAAATTAATAGACCGGGTCTTTTAGGTGATGTATCTAGTTTATTAGGTATGTTAGGTATAAGTATTGTTACAATTAATGGTGTTGATCAAGGTAAACGAGGCCTTTTAATTAAAACAGACAATCTTGAAAAAGTTGAACGTTTTGAGCAAATAGCTCGTGGTATAAATGAAATTGAAATAACAAAGCTTAAAAAACCAGAATTAAGAGACCGTCTTGCAGTAAGACATGGTAGATATATTGAGCAAGATGCAAAAGATAAGAAAACCTTTCGATTTGAGCGTGAAGATTTAGGCTTGTTAGTAGACTTTTTAGCTGAATTGTTCAAAGAAGAAGGTCATAAGTTGATTGGCATTAGAGGTATGCCACGAGTTGGTAAAACTGAATCAATTGTTGCGGGAAGTGTTTGTGCACATAAGAGATGGTTATTTATTAGTTCTACTTTAATAAAACAAACTGTACGTAGCTCTCTAATTAAAGGGGAATATGATGCCAATCATGTATACATTATTGATGGTGCAGTTACTGCCAGAGAATCTAATCCAAAACATCAAGAGCTTGTTAACGAAGTTATGACGTTACCATCAATCAAAGTCGTTGAACATCCAGATTTATTTGTTGAAACAAGTACTTGTACAATGGAAGATTTTGACTATATTATCGAATTGAGAGAAAATGAAAATCAAGAAATACATTACGAAGAAATGAAGAAACAGACAGTCCAAAGTAAGAATAATTTAGATTTTGGAGATCCGTTTGGTGGTGGTTTTGGTTTCTTCGAGTAAGTGTAAGGAGGCTATGAATTGAAAACGGTCGGTGAAGCGCTAAAAGGTAGACGTGAAAGGTTAGGAATGACTTTAACAGAATTAGAGCAACGTACTGGAATTAAACGTGAAATGCTAGTGCATATTGAAAATAATGAATTCGATCAACTACCGAATAAAAATTACAGCGAAGGATTTATTAGAAAATATGCAAGCGTAGTAAATATTGAACCTAACCAATTAATTCAAGCTCATCAAGATGAAATTCCATCGAACCAAGCCGAATGGGACGAAGTAATTACAGTTTTCAATAATAATAAAGACTTAGATTATAAGAGTAAATCAAAAGAGCCAATACAATTATTAGTAATCATGGGTATTACAGTTTTAATAACTTTATTGTTATGGATCATGTTAGTTTTAATATTTTAACAGAAATAAATTAGTGAGAAATGAGGATGTATAATGAATATTCCGAACCAGATTACGGTTTTTAGAGTAGTGTTAATACCAGTTTTTATATTGTTTGCGTTAGTTGATTTTGGATTTGGCAATGTGTCATTTCTAGGAGGATATGAAATAAGAATTGAGTTATTAATCAGTGGTTTTATTTTTATATTGGCTTCCCTTAGCGATTTTGTTGATGGTTATTTAGCTAGAAAATGGAATTTAGTTACAAATATGGGGAAATTTTTGGATCCATTAGCGGATAAATTATTAGTTGCAAGTGCTTTAATTGTACTTGTGCAACTAGGACTAACAAATTCTGTAGTAGCAATCATTATTATTGCCAGAGAATTTGCCGTAACTGGTTTACGTTTACTACAAATTGAACAAGGATTCGTAAGTGCAGCTGGTCAATTAGGTAAAATTAAAACAGCAGTTACTATGGTAGCAATTACTTGGTTGTTATTAGGTGATCCATTGGCAACATTGATTGGTTTGTCATTAGGACAAATTTTATTATACATTGGCGTTATTTTTACTATCTTATCTGGTATTGAATACTTTTATAAAGGTAGAGATGTTTTTAAACAAAAATACATATT
>OCRJ01000146.1_pt1 | contig 13448 bp, 7 predicted proteins | sample 1502901 | NCBI WGS metagenome assembly OCRJ01 (sample SAMN00990124, study PRJEB22392) | human gut metagenome | reverse complement strand
CACTTCCATATGGTGTCATTTTCAGTCAGATTATAATTTTAAGTATGATTGCAGCGCTTATTATTTATCTACTGCTTAGAAGTGATCGGTATGTACATTTAACAATATTAAAGCGTCGTATCATTATGATAGGATTTATCACTTTACCGCTTTATTATTTACTATTTTACAATCAGTTTTTATTAAATAAAAATACAGATATTGGATTGGTTGGTTTTGTGAACGTAATTGTATGTGGTTACTTTGCGTTTTCGATATTTGTAGGTATTTATTTGTCTATTAATGATCGTAAAACACAAATTACTTTATATTCCTTACTTATTGCAATATGTGTTTCGGCGTCGACACTAGTCATTGTTACTCCAATTGAACCAGGTAATTTTTTGATTGTTTATACGATACATGTAATCATTTTAATTATTTTATTAAAAGAATTTCGGAAATATAAGTCAATCAATGTTAATTTTATTAAAGGTGCATCACTAGTTTTAGCTGTTATATATCTTAGTGCATTTATTTATGTTCATTATGAACATGAAAAAAGAGTTCAGTTATTAAAACAACAAATTAAAGATCATCCACGACAAGAGGTTTATACAGTGGAATCATTGCCGTTTGAACATTATATGCATCATCCGTCACCAATCAATAAAAATTACCAAGAGTGGTTTAATAATTATGAAGAATTACCGAAAATGACCAAAGTTAAATATATTCCATTTGGTTCAGACGATTCATAACTTATTCTTACCTATAAAAATTTAAAATAGCAGCATAAAAATATTAAAAAGTAGACATAATCATGAAATGTTAATGTGCATCTCAAAAGTTGGACTTTTAACCTGACTTTATGGAGTGCTCATCAAGAACAATCATGATTATGTCTTTTTTATTTTTTAGCTAAGTCTATATAGGCACTTGTTTTATTTGAAATTAGGTCGTGTATAAATACTCTATGAGATAGTTTCTTTAATTACGACATCACAGTCGAATATGCTAAAATATATATAAATTAGTTCTGGAGGTTAAAATTGTGAATAAATTAGTATTAATCGATGGTAATAGCTTAAGTTTTAGAGCTTTTTATGCATTACCTTTGTTATCAAACAAAGCAGGCATTCATACCAATGCAGTATATGGTTTTGCAATGTTACTAGAGAAGATTTTAAAAGAAGAAAAGCCAAATCATTTTTTAGTAGCGTTTGATGCAGGTAAAACGACTTTCAGACATGAAAAATATAGTGAATATAAAGGTGGACGCCAGAAAACGCCGCCTGAACTAAGTGAGCAATTTCCTTATATTCGCCAATTATTAGATGCTTATCATATTAAACGTTATGAATTAGATAACTATGAGGCAGATGATATTATCGGAACTTTAAGTAAAGAAGCAGATATAGCGGGCTTTCAGACAATTATTATTACGGGAGACCGAGATTTAACACAACTTGCAACGGATAATGTAACCATTTATTACACTAAAAAAGGTGTTACTGATGTTGATCATTATACACCTGACTTTATTGCGGAAAAATACAACGGGTTAACACCTAATCAAATTATTGATATGAAAGGATTAATGGGAGATACTTCTGATAATATACCAGGTGTTGCAGGTGTTGGAGAGAAAACAGCAATAAAATTGCTAAACCAATTTGACACAGTAGAAGGTGTCTATGAACATTTAGATGAAATTTCAGGTAAAAAGTTAAAAGAAAAACTTCAAAATAGCAAAGAAGATGCACTAATGAGTAAAGAATTAGCAACGATTAATGTAGATAGTCCGATTGAAGTAAAACTTGAAGATACGTTAATGACTCATCAAGATGAACAACAAGAAAAAAACGAATTGTTTAAGAAGTTAGAATTCAAACAATTGTTGGCTGACATTGATCAATCAGCAAGCGTTGAAGATGCAATAGAAAAGACATTTGAAATTGAAACGTCTTTTGATAATATTGATTTTACTTCATTGAAAGAAGCGGCCATCCATTTCGAATTAGACGGTGGTAACTATTTGCGAAATAATATTTTAAAATTCTCTTTATTTACAGGTGAGAAACATATTGTAATTAATGCGGATGACATAAATAATTATGTCGAACTAGTTTCATGGTTAGAAAATCCGAATTCGAAAAAAGTCGTATATGATGCTAAAAAAACATATGTAGCATCACATAGATTGGGGATTGATATTCAAAATATTTCTTTCGATATTATGTTGGCCAGTTATATAATTGATCCATCTCGTACGATTAGTGATGTTCAATCAGTTGTTTCATTGTACGGTCAAAGTTTTGTGAAAGACGATGTGAGTATATATGGAAAAGGTAAGAAATTTAAGGTACCTGAAGATGATGTTTTAAATCCATATGTTGCTTCTATTACTGATGCAATTTACTTTGCGAAACCAAATATGGATAAACAATTAGAAGAATACAATCAGGTAGAACTCTTGGCTGATTTAGAGCTACCGCTAGCTAAGATTTTAAGTGAAATGGAAGAAATTGGTATATTTACAGATGTTCATGATTTAGAAGAAATGGAAAAAGAAATTCAAGAAAAATTAGACGTCTTGATTCGAAATATCCATGATGCAGCTGGTGAAGATTTTAATATAAATTCTCCTAAGCAATTAGGTGTTGTATTGTTTGAGACATTACAATTACCTGTTATTAAAAAGACGAAAACAGGATATTCTACTGCTGTAGATGTCTTAGAGCAATTGCAAGGTGAACATCCTATCATTGATTATATTTTAGAATATCGTCAATTATCTAAGTTACAGTCTACTTATGTTGAAGGATTGCAAAAGGTAATTAGTGATGATCAACGTATCCATACACGTTTTAATCAAACTTTAGCGCAAACTGGACGTTTATCAAGTGTAGATCCTAATTTACAAAATATTCCGGTTAGACTTGAAGAAGGGCGTAAAATAAGAAAAGCCTTTAAACCAACTTCAAAAGATAGCGTTATATTATCAGCAGATTATTCTCAAATTGAATTGCGTGTATTAGCACACATTACACAAGATGAGAGTATGAAAGAAGCATTTATCAACGGCGATGATATTCATACAGCAACTGCTATGAAAGTATTTGGTGTAGAAGCTGATCAAGTCGATAGTTTAATGCGTCGTCAAGCAAAAGCAGTTAACTTTGGAATTGTTTATGGGATAAGTGATTATGGTTTAAGTCAAAGTTTAGGTATTACTCGTAAAAAAGCAAAAGCATTCATTGATGATTATTTAGCTAGTTTCCCAGGTGTAAAACAATATATGTCTGATATTGTAAAAGATGCCAAAGCTTTAGGTTACGTGGAAACATTGCTACATCGTCGACGCTATATTCCTGATATTACGAGTCGTAACTTTAATTTACGCGGCTTTGCTGAACGTACTGCTATGAATACGCCAATACAGGGCAGTGCTGCAGATATCATTAAACTGGCAATGGTTAAATTTGCTCAAAAAATGAAAGAGACAACATATCAAGCTAAACTATTATTACAAGTACACGATGAATTAATTTTTGAAGTACCTAAGTCAGAAGTAGATTCATTTAGTGAATTTGTAGAAGAGATAATGGAAAATGCATTGCAATTAGATGTTCCATTAAAAGTAGACTCAAGTTATGGTGCAACTTGGTATGATGCAAAATAAAGTGAGGTTAATGGTATGCCCGAATTACCAGAAGTAGAACATGTAAAAAGAGGAATTGAACCCTACGTTATAAATCAAAAAATTGAACACGTTAAATTTTCGGATAAAGTAATCGAAGGTAAAGCTCAAGGCAAGGAAACAATTATAAAAGGAATTGAATTAGATACTTTTAAAACTTTATCGGAAGGCTATACCATTACAAATGTAGAACGAAGAAGTAAATATATCGTTTTTCAGCTAGATAATAAACGAGAACAACGTACATTAATTAGTCATTTAGGTATGGCGGGTGGTTTTTTCATTGTAGATGAACTTGAAGATATTATGATACCTAATTATCGTAAGCATTGGCATGTTATTTTTGAGTTGTCAAATGACAAAAAGTTAATTTATTCAGATATACGTCGTTTTGGAGAAATTAGAAATGTTGCGTCTGTAGCATCTTATCCTTCATTTTTAGAAATAGCGCCTGAACCTTTTTCAAATGAAGCATTGACGTATTATTTAAATCGAATTCATCAACAGTCTAATAAGAATAAACCAATCAAACAAGTGATTTTGGATCATAAAGTAATCGCAGGTTGTGGAAATATTTACGCATGTGAAGCGTTGTTTCGTGCAGGTGTTTTACCAGATAAAAAAGTAAAAGACTTAACACACCAACAACAAGAAATGGTTTTTTATTATGTTAGAGAAGTACTAGAAGAAGGTATTAAATATGGCGGTACAAGTATTTCAGATTATCGTCATGCTGATGGAAAAACTGGTGAGATGCAATTGCATCTTAATGTATATAAGCAGCCGGTATGCAAAGTGTGTGGAAGTCAAATTGAAACAAAAATCATCGCGACAAGAAATAGTCATTATTGTCCAGTATGTCAAAAATAAAGAAAGAGTGAAATTATGCCGAAAGTTATTGGTCTAACAGGTGGAATCGCCTCAGGAAAATCAACAGTATCAGAACTCTTATCCGTATTCGGTTTTAAAGTAGTAGATGCTGATAAAGCAGCCAGGGAAGCTGTTAAAAAGGGGAGTAAAGGTTTAGCTCAAGTACGAGAAGTCTTTGGAGATGAAGCAATTGATGAAAATGGTGAGATGAATCGTCGTTATATGGGTGATCTAGTGTTTAATCATCCAGAAAAACGCTTAGAATTAAATGCTATCATACATCCTATCGTGCGAGATATTATGGAAGAAGAAAAGCAAGAATATTTAAAACAAGGATATAATGTAATCATGGATATTCCATTATTATTTGAAAATGAATTGGAAAATACAGTAGACGAAGTGTGGGTTGTATACACTTCTGAAAGTATACAAATGGATCGTTTAATGCAACGTAATAATTTGTCATTAGAAGATGCGAAAGCACGTGTCTATAGCCAAATTTCTATTGATAAAAAAAGCCGAATGGCCGATAATGTTATCGATAATTTAGGGGATAAACTTGAATTAAAACAAAACCTTGAGAGATTGTTAGAAGAAGAAGGTTATATTGAAAAGCCGAATTACGGAGAAGAAGATTAATATTACACTATAAATAAGTCATTACTTTACGTACGCGTTGATGTATGTAAGTAATGACTATTTTTTATAAAAAAGATAAATAAATCAACGGAAAACGCTTTCAAATTTCATATAATATGCTATACTAATTCCATAAAGTATAACACATAAAGATCAAGGGGTGCTTTTAATGTCAACGAATATTGCAATTAATGGTATGGGTAGAATTGGAAGAATGGTATTACGTATTGCATTACAAAATAAAAATTTAAATGTAGTAGCGATAAATGCTAGTTATCCACCCGAAACAATTGCACATTTAATCAATTACGATACGACACATGGAAAATATAATCTAAAAGTTGAACCGATTGAAAATGGATTGCAAGTTGGAGATCATAAAATTAAATTGGTTGCTGATCGCAATCCTGAAAACTTGCCATGGAAAGAATTAGATATCGATATTGCTATAGATGCAACTGGTAAATTTAATCATGGTGATAAAGCCATCGCACATATTAAAGCAGGTGCCAAAAAAGTTTTGTTAACTGGTCCTTCAAAAGGTGGACATGTTCAAATGGTAGTTAAAGGCGTAAATGATAACCAATTAGATATAGAAGCATTTGACATTTTTAGTAATGCTTCATGTACTACTAATTGCATTGGTCCAGTTGCAAAAGTTTTAAATAATCAGTTTGGAATAGTTAATGGTTTAATGACTACTGTTCACGCTATTACAAATGACCAAAAAAATATTGATAATCCACATAAAGATTTAAGACGTGCACGCTCATGTAATGAAAGCATTATTCCTACTTCTACTGGTGCGGCGAAAGCTTTAAAAGAAGTATTACCAGAATTAGAAGGTAAATTACACGGCATGGCATTACGTGTACCAACAAAGAATGTATCGCTCGTTGATTTAGTTGTTGATTTAGAAAAAGAAGTAACTGCAGAAGAAGTAAACCAAGCTTTTGAAAATGCAGGTTTAGAAGGTATCATAGAAGTCGAACATCAACCACTAGTGTCTGTTGATTTTAATACTAATCCAAATTCAGCTATTATTGATGCAAAATCAACAATGGTCATGTCAGGGAATAAAGTAAAAGTTATTGCTTGGTATGATAATGAATGGGGTTATTCAAATAGAGTTGTAGATGTTGCTGAGCAAATTGGAGCACTTTTGACATCAAAAGAAACTGTAAGTGCAAGTTAATACAATTAATTTATAGCCTAACTCTGACTTCGGAGTTAGGTTTTTTATTTTTTAATACAATAATATTGTCATGCAAATTACTTAATAAGTAACGATATAATGTTTTTTATTGTTTCATTATTTGGTTAAATGAATTAAATTGAGGGATTCTTTTTTCATCTCTAGATTTATAGTATAATTAGGCATAATCAAAATAAAGAGGGTGATGTAATGAAATGCCCGAAATGTAATTCTACACAATCTAAAGTTGTAGATTCAAGGCATGCCGATGAATTAAATGCCATTCGAAGACGAAGAGAATGTGAAAATTGTGGAACACGTTTCACTACATTTGAACATATCGAAGTTAGTCAGCTTATAGTTGTGAAAAAAGATGGCACAAGAGAGCAGTTTTCAAGAGAAAAGATACTTAATGGACTTGTGCGTTCTTGTGAGAAACGACCAGTTAGATATCAACAACTTGAAGACATAACAAACAAGGTTGAATGGCAATTACGAGATGAAGGTCATACGGAAGTGTCTTCACGAGATATAGGTGAACACGTTATGAACTTGTTAATGCATGTTGATCAAGTTTCATATGTTAGATTTGCATCAGTCTATAAAGAATTTAAAGATGTTGATCAATTGTTAGCATCGATGCAAGGGATTTTAAGCGAAAACAAACGGAGTGATGCTTAAATGGGACGACAAGCCTTCGAATTCGGCTTAAGACCAAAGGATCAATTCAAAGTTATGCAACACTTTGATTTAAATACGAATCATTTAGAGGTATTGAATCGGCTGTATACACCGCTAATTGGAACACAAGCAGTGGGTTTATACCATTTTATGACTCAATTCGTTAAAGAAAGTCATAATGAAACATTGATTCTTTCTCATTATATTTTTATGAATGAACTTAAAATTAATTTACTAGAGTTTAGACAACAAATGGACTTACTTGAAGCGATTGGATTGTTAAAGGCGTTTGTCAAACATGATGAACAAGAAACACAATTTGTTTACCAATTAATTCAACCGCCTTCAGCACATTTATTTTTTAATGATCCAATGTTGTCAATCTTTTTATATAGTGAAGTCGAGCATCGTCGATTTCATGAGTTGAAGAAATACTTTGAGTATCAACAAATTGATTTGAGTGAATTTAAACAGGTAACAAGACAATTTACTGATGTTTTTAAAGTGCCGTATACAAAAATAGATATCGATACAAGTGATATTCCGATTAATGAACCGTACCAAGGTATCGATTTATCAAATGAATCTTTTGACTTTGAAATGTTGAGACAAATGTTAGGTAAACATTTTATTAGTCAAGACATTGTTACCAAAGATGCAAAGCGTTTAATAACACAACTCGCGACTTTATATGGTTTAACAGCAGATGGCATGAAGCATGTTATTTTAAATTCAATTACAAGTGGACAACAGTTATCCTTTGAAGAAATGCGTAAACAAGCACGCTCGTATTACTTAATGGAACACGAAAATCAAATGCCTAAATTACAGGTGAAATCTCCTGCTACATCATCTTCGACGGGCAAATCTTCAGAAGTGAATCCAAAGCCACAAAGTGATGAATGGTTTGAGTTACTTGAACAAACGAGTCCAATTGATATGTTAGCTTCTTGGTCTGAATCAGAACCAACTATATCGCAAAAGACAATGGTTGAAGAATTAATTGAACGTGAAAAAATGTCTTTTGGCGTCATTAATATTTTGTTGCAATTTGTCATGTTAAAAGAAGATATGAAACTTCCTAAAGCGTATATTTTAGAAATAGCATCAAATTGGAAGAAAAAAGGTATTAAGACAGCTAAAGAAGCATATAATTACGCTAAAAAAGTTAATCAACCTAAAAATGAGGGTTCTAGCGGAAATTACCAAAAGCGTGGTTCATACTTTGGGCAGCGTAATCGTATTTCAAAAGAAAAAACACCTAAATGGTTAGAAAATAGAGATAAACCTAGTGAAGAAGATTCGGCTAAAGATAATAGCGTAGATGATCAACAATTAGAGCAAGATCGACAAGCATTTCTAGATAAATTATCTAAAAAATGGGAGGAGGACAGTCAATAATGAAGCAATTTAAAAGTATAATTAACACGTCGCAGGACTTTGAAAAAAGAATAGAAAAGATAAAAAAAGAAGTAATCAATGACCCAGATGTTAAGCAATTTTTGGAAGCGCATCGAGCTGAATTAACGAATGCTATGATTGATGAAGACTTAAATGTGTTACAAGAGTATAAAGATCAACAAAAACATTATGACGGTCATAAATTTGCTGATTGTCCAAATTTCGTAAAGGGGCATGTGCCTGAGTTATATGTTGATAATAACCGAATTAAAATACGCTATTTACAATGCCCATGTAAAATCAAGTACGACGAAGAACGCTTTGAAGCTGAGCTAATTACATCTCATCATATGCAACGAGATACTTTAAATGCCAAATTGAAAGATATTTATATGAATCAACGAGACCGTCTTGATGTAGCTATGGCAGCAGATGATATTTGTACAGCAATAACTAATGGGGAACAAGTGAAAGGCCTTTACCTTTATGGTCCATTTGGGACAGGTAAATCTTTTATTCTAGGTGCAATTGCGAATCAGCTCAAATCTAAGAAGGTACGTTCGACAATTATTTATTTACCGGAATTTATTAGAACATTAAAAGGTGGCTTTAAAGATGGTTCTTTTGAAAAGAAATTACATCGCGTAAGAGAAGCAAACATTTTAATGCTTGATGATATTGGGGCTGAAGAAGTGACTCCATGGGTGAGAGATGAGGTAATTGGACCTTTGCTACATTATCGAATGGTTCATGAATTACCAACATTCTTTAGTTCTAATTTTGACTATAGTGAATTGGAACATCATTTAGCGATGACTCGTGATGGTGAAGAGAAGACTAAAGCAGCACGTATTATTGAACGTGTCAAATCTTTGTCAACACCATATTTTTTATCAGGAGAAAATTTCAGAAACAATTGAATTTTAAAATGATTGGTGTATAATGAATACAAATCTAAATCGTTTAAATGATTGAAGACAAGATGATCTAATCAATATTACACAGAAAGCCATTGTTTGATGAGAATATGGTTAATAAATTAGATGATTACTACTTCATTTATGGTATTTGTAATGAATACCCGGATCAAGACCGTTATCTTAAGCAGAGATATTTAATACATAAATTGTATTAAATAACTAGGGTGGTACCACGACGATCTCGTCCCTTGTATAGGGGCGGGATTTTTTGTTTTTTCAGACATAAATGTTTGTTGGTGTCATAAATTCCCTGTTTATTGTTAATAGGTTTAATGTTAAAACGATGATTGTTGTTCAATTTTTTAACGAGGTCAGATAAAAGTATTTATAAAGCAAATAGGAGGGTTTAACATGGAACAAATTAATATTCAATTTCCAGATGGTAATAAAAAGGCGTTTGATAAAGGTACTACTACTGAAGATATAGCACAATCAATTAGTCCTGGATTACGTAAAAAAGCTGTTGCCGGCAAATTTAACGGGCAACTTGTAGATTTAACAAAACCGCTTGAAACTGATGGATCAATTGAAATTGTGACACCAGGTAGTGAAGAAGCGTTAGAGGTATTACGTCATTCTACTGCACATTTAATGGCACACGCGATTAAAAGGTTATATGGTAATGTTAAATTTGGTGTAGGTCCTGTAATAGAAGGTGGATTCTACTATGACTTCGACATTGACCAAAACATCTCATCTGATGACTTTGAACAAATTGAAAAGACAATGAAACAAATCGTTAACGAAAATATGAAAATCGAACGAAAAGTGGTTTCACGAGATGAAGCGAAAGAGTTATTCAGCAATGATGAATACAAATTAGAATTAATCGACGCGATTCCTGAAGATGAAAATGTAACATTATATAGTCAAGGTGATTTTACTGATTTATGTCGTGGAGTTCACGTTCCATCAACAGCTAAAATTAAAGAGTTTAAACTATTATCTACAGCAGGTGCATACTGGCGTGGAGATAGTAACAACAAAATGTTACAACGTATATACGGTACTGCTTTCTTTGATAAAAAAGAATTAAAAGCACATTTACAAATGTTAGAAGAGCGTAAAGAACGTGATCATCGTAAAATTGGTAAAGAGTTAGAATTATTCACAAATAGCCAATTAGTTGGTGCTGGTTTGCCATTATGGTTACCTAACGGTGCAACAATTAGACGTGAAATTGAACGTTACATTGTTGATAAAGAGGTGAGCATGGGGTATGACCACGTTTATACACCAGTACTTGCTAATGTTGATTTATACAAAACATCTGGTCACTGGGATCACTATCAAGAAGATATGTTCCCACCAATGCAGTTAGATGAAACTGAATCTATGGTATTACGTCCAATGAACTGTCCACATCATATGATGATTTATGCGAATAAACCACATTCATATCGTGAATTACCTATCCGTATCGCTGAGCTAGGAACGATGCATAGATATGAAGCAAGTGGTGCTGTATCAGGATTACAACGTGTTCGTGGTATGACTTTAAATGATTCACATATCTTTGTTCGACCTGATCAAATTAAAGAAGAATTCAAACGCGTTGTAAACATGATTATTGATGTGTATAAAGACTTTGGTTTCGAGGATTATAGCTTTAGATTAAGTTATAGAGACCCTGAAGATAAAGAAAAGTACTTTGATGATGATGATATGTGGAATAAAGCTGAAAATATGCTTAAAGAGGCAGCGGATGAGCTTGGCTTATCGTACGAAGAAGCGATTGGTGAAGCGGCATTCTATGGTCCGAAACTAGATGTTCAAGTTAAAACAGCGATGGGTAAAGAAGAGACATTATCAACAGCACAACTTGATTTCTTATTACCAGAACGTTTTGATTTAACTTATATTGGTCAAGATGGTGAACATCATCGTCCAGTTGTTATTCATCGTGGTGTTGTATCAACAATGGAACGATTTGTAGCATTTTTAACTGAAGAAACTAAAGGTGCATTCCCAACTTGGTTAGCGCCAAAACAAGTTCAAATCATTCCAGTTAACGTTGATTTACATTATGATTATGCGCGCCAATTACAAGATGAATTGAAATCTCAAGGCGTTCGTGTAAGTATTGATGACCGTAATGAAAAAATGGGTTATAAAATTAGAGAAGCTCAAATGCAAAAAATACCTTATCAAATCGTAGTTGGGGATAAGGAAGTTGAAAATAATCAAGTGAATGTGCGTCAATATGGATCGCAAGACCAAGAAACAGTTGAAAAAGATGAATTTATCTGGAATCTAGTTGATGAAATTCGTTTAAAAAAACATAGATAGACAGTTGTCGCAATAAAATGCTTTGAAATTTTTATTGCGTATCAAGTTTCACAGGGTTGATTATGCGTGATGAATCCTGTATATTACAAGTTAGTTAAAATATTAAATTGAGTTAGAGGTTGCATGTTTAATTAGTAACTTGTCAGAAGTATTTATGGTACATAAGTTGAACAAGTGAAAGGTAAAGATGCCGAAATAGATATAAACCATAAATTATATCTATTGGGACAGTTTTCGAATAGGAACTGTACTGTCACAGAATGTGATGTGCTACCTTATATAGATAATTGCCAAAGTGGTTGCATATCTTAAAGGTATGTAGCCACTTTTTTACTTTTAATATCACTATGTTCTGTAAAAAAGGGTATGAAAGTGAATAAAGGTTATTTATTTCTTGGCCTCTAAAACATGGAAAGGGAGCTTATATGTCAAAAGTTCAAAATGAAAGTAACAATGTTGTCAAAAGGGGACTTAAAGATCGTCATATTTCTATGATTGCGATTGGGGGTTGTATTGGTACAGGTTTATTTGTAACTTCTGGTGGAGCAATTCATGATGCAGGTGCTTTGGGTGCATTAATAGGATACGCAATTATCGGAATAATGGTATTTTTCTTAATGACGTCACTTGGCGAAATGGCTACGTATTTGCCAGTATCAGGTTCATTTAGTACATATGCTACAAGATTTGTTGATCCATCTTTAGGGTTTGCGCTTGGTTGGAACTATTGGTTTAACTGGGTAGTAACTGTAGCAGCAGATATTACGATTGCAGCACAAGTCATTCAATATTGGACACCATTGCAAGGCATACCCGCTTGGGCATGGAGTGCGTTGTTCTTAGTTATAATTTTTAGTCTGAATTCGTTATCAGTTCGCGTCTATGGTGAAAGTGAATACTGGTTGGCATTGATAAAAGTGGTTACAGTTATTGTTTTCATTGCAATTGGTTTATTAACGATTGTCGGAATCATGGGTGGTCATGTTGTAGGATTCGAAATATTTAATAAAGGTGAAGGTCCTATTCTTGGTGGCAACTTAGGAGGAAGTTTATTATCAATTCTAGGTGTATTCTTAATCGCTGGTTTCTCATTCCAAGGTACTGAGTTAATTGGTATTACGGCTGGTGAATCAGAAAATCCTGAACGTGCTGTGCCGAAAGCAATTAAACAAGTATTCTGGAGAATTTTATTATTTTACATTTTAGCCATTTTTGTTATCGGTATGTTAATTCCTTATGATAGTAGTGCATTAATGGGTGGTAGTGATAATGTAGCAACGTCTCCATTCACATTAGTGTTTAAAAATGCTGGATTTGCGTTTGCAGCATCATTTATGAATGCAGTCATTTTAACGTCTGTGTTATCAGCAGGTAACTCAGGTATGTATGCTTCAACTCGAATGCTATATTCAATGAGTAAAGATAAATTAGCGTTTGAAGCATTTGGTAAAACAAATAAAAACGGTGTGCCATATATGTCGTTACTCGTTACAGCAATCATTGTAGTGATAATTTTCGTATTACAAAGCCTTACAAAAGGTGCATACGAATATATCGTTGCAGCAAGTGGTTTAACTGGTTTTATTGCTTGGGTAGGTATAGCAGTAAGTCATTATCGATTTAGAAGAGCATTTGATAAACAAAATTATGACAAATCTAAATTAAAATATACTGCTAAATTATTCCCATTCGGACCATTATTTGCTGGATT
>OCRJ01000141.1_pt1 | contig 13724 bp, 10 predicted proteins | sample 1502901 | NCBI WGS metagenome assembly OCRJ01 (sample SAMN00990124, study PRJEB22392) | human gut metagenome | reverse complement strand
AACTTCTCTTCAATTAATGTACTCATTGTTTCATCGTATGATTCATGTATAATAGCATTTTTCAAATAATTCTTGTAGTTACGATAACAATAGTCAGTCATTGTAACTCTATAACTCTTAGTCAAATCAATTTGATCTAGCATTACTCGTTGCCCAGGTTCTTGATTCATATCAATCTCATAATTGAATCCTTGCCACATTGTACATAACGTTTCATCAATAATTGTTAAGCTTAATTGCTCGTTAACAAAATCTAAATGTGAATAACTATACTCCAATATATCTTTGATATTTTGACCACTAATTGTCATATCCATTGGCTTATCTGGATATGGGTATGCATGATACAAATCTTCATTTCGAATCTGTCCACTCAACCCCTTCTCTCCGTTCATAGGCACGTGGACACATGTTATATCATTATCAAATGCAAGGTGAATTGCATCATGTAATAATTGCGAAAATGGATGTGTTTGACAGACTAAATCTTGTAACCCATTTACTGATAACATCAAACCTTTATCACTTATGATTTCCTGTGACCAATAAGCCACTGCTTTTCTATCATAGAATGTTAAATCTAATAATTCTTGATCCTCTTCATACTCATTTAAGTCAATCACTTTAGAATCAATGCTTTCAACATCATAAGTTGTTGTTCTCTTTTTAAAATTAATCGAAAGATGTACAAGCTCTTTGGCATCTTGACCAGCCTGAACATAATACGTTTCATGATCTTGACCTACTATTGTTTGATGCTGATGAGCTGTAATCATTAAATCTATAACACCGAGTTCTTCCATTAATTTTTCAGCTTCATTCGAACTTGCCTTTTTATTTTTCGTACTATTACTAATTTTATTCAATCCACCATGATAAATTACAATCAAAAAATCTGGCTCTTCAACTTCATGGATATATCTAATCCAACGTTTTGATGCCACTAATGTCTTTTCAATAGATACATCTTGCTCCATTTCAGAATACTCATTTTCCATTAAACCATCTGCTGTGACGCCTACGATAGCAATTTTTAAGTCACCAAAATGTTTAATACAATATGGAGTTGAAAAATAAGGCTCCTTAGTAACATTGTATTCAATATTTGCTGATAACCATGGAAAACGTGCCAAAGCAATTGAACGAGTTAAAAATGATAAACCAAACTTGAATTCACTTGGACTCACACCGCTAGCATCATAATGCATTCTGTTCATTAACTTTATCATTGGATGTCGTTTATAAGGTGCAACAATAGCATAATAATAGGCCGCTAACGAGCCAGCTAAACTTCCGCCACTATCTAATAAAATGACGCGATGATTTTGTGCTTTTACTTGGTTAACATAAGTACCAGCTCTATAAATATTTGAACCATAATCACCATTTAAGAAATGACTATGCATATCTGACGTAGTTAAAATCTCTACATTAATGTTTTCATTTTTTTCCATCATGTTACACCTCTCATTGTTACTAGTTTACCATTTTCGAAACCAATCGTCTTATAAAATAAGTTAAAAATACAAACTAAAAAAGCAATCTAAGTTCCAGTTAAAATCTACATTAACTAAACTTAGATTGCTATTATATTATCCTATTTGAATACGTTCTTTTGGATAATGGAATTTATCTGGTTCTCGACGTCCTGCTATCATAATGATAAATGATATTAAGCCAACACGTCCTATAAACATGAGTATCATTAGTACGACCTTAGAAATATCACTAATATCACTTGTGACACCAAGCGATAGTCCACAAGTTCCAAATGCAGACATGACTTCAAAAAATACTTGTAAAAATGTAAGCTTACCATTTTCAGTAGCTGATATAATTAGCATTCCTAAAAATGTTAAAATTGTCGCCATTGTAAATACTGCAAATGAACGTTGAATATCCATAATGTGTACTTCTCTATTGTAAACTTTAATGGATGTTTTATCGGCATTATTACTAAAGTTAATTAAAAACAAAATTAAAATAGCGAAAGTTGTTGTACGAATACCGCCACCAACCGAACTTGGCGAAGATCCTATAAACATTAAAATACCCATGATAATATTAGTGGGGTCACTTAGTGTTGTCACATCAATTGTTTGAAGACCCGCACTTCTTGTAGTCGCTGATTGAAACAGCGAATAGAATAACGATTGATGCCAACTTAAACCTTTGAACGCATGGTTATGTTCAAATAATAGAATGGCTAATACCCCAACAATAAATAGGAATAAATATGTTGATGTCGTAATTTTAGTAAATAATGAAAATCTAAAATTAGTAACCCTATTTTGAATATAAGCTTTAACTTCTAATAATACTGGGAAGCCGATTGATCCTAAAATTATTAAAAATATAACTATCGCTTGTACAAAATAATCATGTGCATAAGGAATTAATGACTTACCTGTAATATCTAATCCACCATTGGTAGTGGCAGAAATAGAAACAAAAACACCTTGCATGATTGCATATTTTAAATCTGGATTATCTCGATAAAAGTAAAATGCTAATAACATGGCTCCTACGAGTTCGATTACAAATATTGATTTTACAATATCAATAATCAATTTGACGGTACCACTCATTGTGTTTTTGTTATTATCTAACATAATTAACTGACGTTCTCTAATTCCAATATGTTTACCTAGTACCACCCATAACATCGTACCAATTGCCATGACGCCAATTCCACCAATATTTAATATCACGAGGATAATTAATTGTCCAAATGTAGAATAGGTATCGACAATACTTATCGGAGACAATCCAGTAACACTAATTCCGGATACGGCAACAAATAATGTGTCAATTGGATTTACTTCTACACCTGGTTTATGAACATACGGTAAGTTTAATAATAAAAATGCAATGACAATTGCGACGATATAGTACAATACAATACCTTGTTGAGGGCTTGATCTTTTTAAAAACTGGCTAAAAATTGACACGTTGTTCACCTCAACATTATTTTAGTTTAATATTAATTTCTTTCTCTTTACCATCTCTATAAATCTTCGCTGTAATTGATTTCAAGTCATCTTTATGACTAAATATAATCTGCCTAAAGCGTAAATCATCTTCTAAAAGTTTGCCATCTAATTCAGTAATTACATCACCTTTTTTCAGACCAGATTGATCTGCTAAACCATTGTTGTCAACTTGATCTACAACAACACCGTTCTTAACTTTTCCTGGCAATTTAACTGCTTGTCTTTCAAAACTATTTAGACTGGCAATATTCTTCATTTTAACACCTACATCGGGATAGTCAATTTTACCTTTTGTTTCTAAATCTTTTACAATCTTTTGTACTTCATTAACAGGTATTGCAAATGACATATTTTCAACGTTTGGCATACTAATTTTAGCTGCAACTACACCTATTAATTTTCCTTCTCTATTGACGACAGCACCACCCGAGTTACCTGGATTTACTGATGCATCAATTTGGAAAGCTTTCATCAACATATCATATTTATTATCTTTATCGAAATCAATAGGAACATTTCTGTTCAGACCTGAAATAATACCTTCTGTCACAGTGCCTTTAAAGTCTACACCAAGTGGATTACCTACGACTAATATTGGCTCTCCTAACACTAAATTATTTGAATCTCCAATAGCTATCTCTTTCACTGAACTGTCTGAAGAAGTTGCTTTAACAACAGCTAAATCTGACCATTTATCTTTACCAAGCACTTTCCCAACAACACTTTTATTATTCGAGAAAGTTATTTTTTGATTTTCTTTATCACCGACAACGTGTGCATTCGTAACAATATATAACGTATCTCCAGATTTTTTATATACAACACCTGATCCCACTTCGTCTTGAGATGCTTTATCTTTAGGTAATGATGAATCTTTTGATGTTTCATTTTCAACTGTAACGACCGATTTAACTGTGTTATTGGCATTTTTCATCGTTGTCGTATATTTTTGAGCATCTGCATCATTATTATCATTCATGCGATCATTTTTGTTCACATTATTAAAAATGGCATTCAAAATAACAATTAGAATAATAATACCCATTAGAATAACTAATTTAGGCCAATACATCATCCAAAACTTTTTCAAAATGTCACTATAATTATTATTCGTAGCGCGCCCTTTGTTCAATTTTGATGTAGCCTTTTTTTGATTATTATTTGCCGATGTCTTTGTATTTGTTTTTTGACCGTTTAATTTATCATGGTCATTAATAGAAATATTTCTTTTTTCAGTGCTACGATGAGATGCAGTTGACTGACTTTGATATCCCACCGTTTCAGACGAGTCTGCATTTTGTTTATGTTTATCTTCAACATGAATTTTTTCATCAAGTTTTCGATCGTCATCTGTTTTTGATAATGATGGTGTATTGATATCATTATCAGGATTATCGTCAACAATATGATTTTCTCTCATGACGTTATCTTTATCATCACTTATCGATGGTATATGATGACTTAAATCATTTTCATGATTAGACTTGTCATTTTGTTCGCTATCACCATATGTATAGGTTTTTGTTTGCTCATTTTGACTTTGCTGTCTTTTCAATTTCTGTTCTTCCGGTAAAGTTAATGGCTTCTGATTATTTACTTCATCATCAGATTCCGACAATTTTGGTACTGTATTTGATTTGTCTGATATTACTTCAGATTTCAGATTACTACTTTTATTTCCATCTGAACTGTCTTTTTTTATTTTCTCTGTCTGCATCGAGCTGTCTGAATCAGTTCTTGAAGACTCAGAATCAATTCTAGTCTCTTTATCATGTTCTGAAGGTTTAGAAAGTACATGTTGCTCTTCATGACCAACTTTGTTTTTATCTGAACTTAGCTTTCTCATTTCAGTTGATTCTACTTTATCGGTTGATTTAGTTGATAAAGTCGCTTCAGAATTTTGCTCATAATATTTTGATTTCTCTGTATCTTGGTCCACTGAATCTAATGAATTTTGTTTTTTAGATACATCGTCTGTTAAATAATGATCTCTGTTATATGCTGACTTACTATCCTGATTACTTTTACTTTCTTCAGCTTTATTCTCATTAACATCACGGTTTCTCTGTTCTAAATGCGATGATAAACTATTTTTAAAACGTTCGTGCTTATCAATTGAATCTTTATGTATTTGCTTATCTGCTTTTTTTGATGTTGTATTATCTATATTTTGTTTATCTTGATGTTGATTTAAATTTTCTTCTCTGTCTTCGTTGTGGAAGAATTCACGACGCTTACGTCGGTACTGACTTTTAGGAATTACATGTTTTTTACCAATATCCACTAATGTCCACTCCATTCAATAAAATCACTTATCATTATGACACATTAACACCTAATTTGCTTTAAAATCTATATAATTTCTATTGAAAAAATGCTAAATATAAAAGGCACATTTTCTTAATACTATATCGCATCTTTTGATTCACATTCTTCAAAATCCATTTTTCATAAATCACTCAATTAAATGAAAAAGGACAACCTTAAACTAAATTAAGATTGTCCGCTTCACATCAATTATTTATGCGATTTTTTATTTTTAACAACTGAACCTAACCAACCGATAATTACTAATCCAATTAGTACTGTCCAGAAAATAGATTGCCATAATACGCCATGTGGGAAGTGCTCAGGCAATACAGCGATGTCTGGGTGCGCTAATACCATGACAACTAATTTAACACCTACCCAACCAACGATCGCGAAGGCTGCACCTTCAAGTCCTGGATATTTGTTTAATAGCTCTACAAACCATGTTGCTGCATAACGCATTAGAATAACACCAATCATTCCACCTAGGAACATGACTACGAACTGACCTAAGTCCATACCACCAAAGTGAATACCAACTTTAGGAAGTGTTACAGCAATAGCTAAAGCAGCAAGCATAGAATCAATGGCAAATGCGATATCTGCAAATTCTATTTTCAACACAGTTCCCCAGAATGATTTGTTACTTGCTTTAATCTCTTCACCAGATTCATCATAATGATGATCATCTCCAGCTTCAGGACTTTCAATTTCTGGGTGTTTAAAGAACTGCCACAGATTTTTGATTGACATATAAATTAAGTAAACCGCTCCTGCAGCTTGAATAAACCAAAAGTTCGCGATAATACTAATTAAGAATAATGCTAAAAATCTAAATACAAATGCACTAAAAATCTAAATACAAATGCACCTAACAAACCGTAAAACAAAGCTTTTTTACGCTGTTCGGGTGGGAAGTGCTTAACCATTACAGCCATAACAATCGCGTTATCTGCTGCTAATAAGCCTTCTAAAAATACTAAAACGACAAGTACCCATAAATAAGGTAAGATCAAACTTGGATCCATTAACATGTACAACTCCTTTAAATAAATAAGTTAAGTACAAACAAAAAGACCTATGCTAAATAAATAGCAAAGGTCTCACTAAGCAATTTAAATTGCCCACTTTACCGGAAGATATCTTCGTAATGACGATAAAGTGTCGAATCATTTATACGGTCATGATTCTTAAGTTACTCCCCTCTGACAAAATGCCATAGGTTATTCATTTGATACATCATAGTATACCTTTTTCTTTTAAAATATACAATTTATTTTTCTTCAACGAAACAATTATTTTTAATGTAACAAATTCGATTATACAATTGAGCTGTTAAAGTAAACTATACAATTTAATTTCAGGGAATTTCTCTTCAAACCATCTTGTTGCAAATTCATTTTCAAATAAGAATACTAAATCGTCATATCTATCTTTCACTAAAATCGATCTTGATGTGTTCATCTTATCTGTAATTTGGTCTTCATTTTCAATCCAACGTGCAATTTTACGGCCTACTGGCTCCATAACAACATCAACATTATATTCGTTTTTCATTCTATGTTCGAAAACTTCAAATTGTAACTGACCAACAGCACCTAAAATAATTTGGTTTGTGTGTAATGTTTTATAGTATTGAATCGCACCTTCTTGTACTAATTGTTCAATACCTTTATGGAAATGCTTCTGTTTCATGACGTTTTTAGCAGAAACTTTCATAAAAATTTCTGGCGTAAATTGTGGTAAATCTTGGAAACTGTAGGTTTGTTTTCCACCAACTAAAGTATCTCCAATTTGATAATTACCAGTATCATATAGTCCAATGATATCGCCTGCTACAGCATGATTCACAGTTTCTTTATCGTCTGCCATAAATGACGTTGAACGTGTGATCTTTTGCTTTTTATTAGTACGTTGCAAAGTAACATCCATACCACGTTCAAATGCACCACTAACGACACGCATAAAGGCAATTCTATCACGGTGTTTAGGGTCCATGTTGGCTTGAATTTTAAAGATAAATCCTGAAAATGAATCATCAAACGGGCTTACTTCAACGTCTTCTTTTGTTTGTCTCGCATTTGGCATTGGCGCAAAATCAACATATGCATTTAAGAAATTTTGTACACCAAAGTTAGCTAAAGCTGAACCGAAAAATACAGGTGTTAAGTCTCCACTCAACAGCGCGTCATTATCAAAGGCTTCACCCGCTTCTTCAACCAACATTAATTCTTCAATCGCTTGTTCAAAAGCACTATCATTTGTAATTGCATGATCTTCTTCCAACTCAAAATCATCATTCAAATGTAATATATTTTCTTCATCTCTAAATGGTTCAATTGTTTTAGACTTTCTATCAATGATGCCAAAGAAACTTTGTCCCATACCAATTGGCCAATTCATAGGGTATGTTTCAATATTTAATGTCTCTTCGATTTCATCTAATAATTCAAATGGTTCTTTACCTACTCGGTCTAATTTATTAATGAATGTAAAGATTGGAATACCACGCATTTTACAAACTTTAAATAACTTCAATGTTTGTGGTTCAATACCTTTTGCACAGTCTATGACCATGACAGCACTGTCAACTGCCATTAATGTTCTATACGTATCTTCTGAAAAGTCTTCATGTCCTGGTGTATCTAAGATATTGATTTTATAATCATCGTAATCAAATTGCATTACTGAACTAGTTACAGAAATACCACGCTCTTGTTCAACTTTCATCCAGTCACTTGTCGCAAATTTACCAGTCTTCTTCCCTTTAACTGTACCCGCTTCACGAATAGCACCACTGAAGTACAATAGTTTTTCAGTTAACGTTGTTTTCCCTGCATCGGGATGTGAAATAATCGCAAAAGTCTTTCTAGACTCAACTTCTTGCTTTAAGTTCATTAGTCTTTCTCCTTTTTATATGTTTCTATCCAATCTGTTAGTTGTGATGCAATCGATTCTGCCTCTTCCTCTTCTTTAAAAACAAACAATTGCATGAGTATTGCTTCAAAACAAGTTTCTTCATCTAATGTCATTGCCATCTGATATGACCAAAACCAATCTGGTATAGCAATGATTATCTGGTTATTTAATGCTTCGAATAAATAAACATCAATAGCTTTACCTTCATCAATAAATCTTTTATTGATCAACAGGGCCACCACCGAACTTTTTGTAAGCTGCTTCAAGGCCAATTAAATCATCTCGATGTGGCACCTTAATATGCCCTGGCATGATTTGATATGGTTCTCTTCCTTTTGATGCTAAAACGACAGTATCCCCAGGCTCAGCTATGTCAATTGCATGTTTTATCCCTTCTGCACGATCATCAAATTCAATATAGTTTTGATGTGTTGCACCTTTGGCTAATTCTGCCGTTAACATTTTCGGGTCATCATTTGCCGGATTATCCGGTGTGAAAATGACATAATCTGCACGACAGGCAACTCGCCCCATTTCAGGCGTTTTAGTTAAATCACGTTCGCCTGCCATACCAACTAAAAATATCAACTTTTGCTTTACAAAAGGCTGTACTGCATCGATTAATTTGTTCATACCATCAGCTGTATGTGCATAATCGATAATTAAATCAATAGGTAACGAAGGATCTAAAACTTCTAATCGCCCTTCAACAGGTTCTAAATTTTCAACAGCTTTAATAATCGTTTCTAAAGATGTACCTTTACTCCACACCGCAATCGTTGCCGCCATAATATTAGAAATATTAAACTTACCAACATAAGGCGATTTTACTGGGTAAGTTCCAAAAGGCGTTACAAAATCAAAGCTGACACCTTGTAAAGATTCTTGAATATTTTTAGCCATAAATTGGGCTTCCTCATCAATTCCATAACTAAATACTTCATAAGGCGTCACTGTTCTTAAATACTCAGAAAATGAATCGTCATTGTTTAACACGACATACTTTTCTTTCGACAAATCTTCACCTAATTGACTAAACAATAAAGACTTCGCGTGTCCGTATACTTCCATTGTGCCATGAAAATCTAAATGGTCTTGTGTTAAATTTGAAAATATTGCAACGTCAAATTCAACGCCTCGCAGTCGTCCTAATACTAAGCCATGGCTTGATACTTCTAATGTCATAGATTCAGCGCCTGCATCAACTGCTTCTTTAATTTTCTTTGTTAAAGAAACTGTTTCTGGTGTCGTATTTGCACCTTTTGTCTTTGTTTCATTAATTTGGAAACCATTAGTTCCTAAATATGCACTATTTTTTTGTAACTTTCTTTGAATTAAATGAACCATCGTCGCAATAGAAGTTTTACCATTTGTACCCGTTACACCAAATGTCACTAACTGATGACTCGGATAATCATATAATGTGTGTGCTAGAATACTAGCTACTCTTAATGTGTCCGGCACAACCACTTGTGTTACGTTAGCTGGTAATGATTGTTCTTTATTGACCACTACCAACTTACACCCTTGATCAGCTACATTTTGACAGAACTTATGACTGTCTACAGTATATCCAACTGAAGCGACAAAAATGCTACCTTCTCTCGCTGTACGTGAATCAGTAGTGATATCATCTATTTGTTGTTCTAAAGAACCCAATACACGCTTTACTTTTACTTTCTTAAACAACGTACTTGCATCCAAACTGAACCGCTCCTTTTTCTACAATATGTTTATTATACACGTTTTGTTGATGTTAATAAATTTATAATTTCACTGTTATATCCTACTAATCAGCATTTTCTAATTTCTACTATTAAAAATAAAACATACGGTATTATGAATTAGTTTTACAATTATGGCTCATCTTAAATTATTAAAACCATCTTGTAACATGGTATAATATCATAATTGTTTCCAAAAATATGCTATAATTGTATACTGGATAATTTTAAATATACAAATAAAACATAGAACAATAAATTGCTTTATAAAATAACGTTTTATTTTGTATCAATTCATCTATTGATTAAAATTGCTATAAATGTAACGACTTTGCGTCTTTATTTCTTTTATAATGCCGTAAAATAAGTTACACTTAAATAAAATTTTCAAACTAACGGAGGGTGGCTATTAATGGTTACTCAAAATAAAAAGATATTGATTATTACTGGCTCATTCGGTAACGGTCATATGCAAGTTACACAGAGTATCGTTAATCAACTTAATGATATGAATCTAGACCATTTAAGCGTCATTGAGCACGATTTTTGTAAGAAATGGTATATCAATAGCTTTAAATATTTTAGAAATATGTACAAAGGGTTTTATTACAGCCGCCCAGATAAACTAGACAAATGTTTTTACAAATACTATGGACTTAATAAGTTAATTAATTTATTGATAAAAGAAAAGCCAGATTTAATATTATTAACGTTTCCTACACCAGTTATGTCGGTACTAACTGAGCAATTTAACATTAATATTCCAGTTGCTACAGTGATGACAGACTATCGCTTACATAAAAACTGGATTACGCCGTATTCAACAAGATATTATGTGGCAACAAAAGAAACGAAACAAGACTTCATAGACGTAGGTATTGATCCTTCAACAGTTAAAGTGACAGGTATTCCTATTGATAACAAATTTGAAACGCCTATTAATCAAAAGCAGTGGTTAATAGACAACAACTTAGATCCAGATAAGCAAACTATTTTAATGTCAGCTGGTGCATTTGGTGTATCTAAAGGTTTTGACACGATGATTACTGATATATTAGCGAAAAGTGCAAATGCACAAGTAGTTATGATTTGTGGTAAGAGCAAAGAGCTAAAGCGTTCTTTAATAGCTAAGTTTAAATCTAACGAGAATGTATTGATTCTAGGTTATACCAAACACATGAATGAATGGATGGCATCAAGTCAACTTATGATTACGAAACCTGGTGGTATCACAATAACTGAAGGTTTCGCCCGTTGTATTCCAATGATTTTCCTAAATCCTGCACCTGGTCAAGAGCTTGAAAATGCCCTTTACTTTGAAGAAAAAGGTTTTGGTAAAATCGCTGATACTCCAGAAGAAGCAATAAAAATTGTAGCAAGTTTAACGAACGGTAATGAGCAATTAACTAACATGATTAGTACAATGGAACAAGATAAAATTAAGTATGCTACACAGACAATATGTCGAGACTTACTTGATTTAATCGGTCATTCATCACAACCACAAGAGATTTATGGAAAGGTTCCTTTATATGCAAGATTCTTCGTTAAATAATTACGCTAATCATAAAAATTTCATTTTAATGCTTATTATCTTATTTTTAATGGAATTTGCGAGAGGCATGTATATCCTAAGCTATATTAATTTCTTGCCAACAGTTACATCCATTGCTGTAGCAATAACGTCTCTAGCATTTTCAATACATTTTATTGCTGATGCATCTACAAACTTTGTTATAGGATTTTTACTGAAAAAATTCGGCACAAAAATCGTTTTAACGACTGGATTTATTTTAGCATTTACAAGTTTATTTTTAGTTATTTGGTTTCCAGCATCACCTTTTGTAATCATATTTAGTGCTATGATGCTCGGTATTGCAGTTAGTCCTATTTGGGTCATTATGTTATCCAGTGTTGAAGAAGATAAACGTGGCAAACAAATGGGCTATGTTTATTTTTCATGGTTGTTAGGCCTATTGGTAGGTATGGTTTTTATGAATCTACTTATCAAAGTGCACCCAACACGCTTTGCCTTCATGATGTCTTTAGTCGTTTTAATTGCATGGATATTATATTATTTTGTCGATGTAAAGTTAACAAATTATAATACTCGTCCAGTTAAAGCTCAATTGAGACAAATTGTTGATGTGACAAAGCGCCATTTATTGTTGTTCCCTGGTATTCTTTTACAAGGTGCCGCAATTGCTGCCCTAGTTCCTATATTACCAACATATGCTACTAAGGTTATTAACGTAAGCACAATTGAATATACTGTTGCAATCATTATTGGTGGTATCGGCTGTGCAGTTTCGATGCTATTTTTATCGAAACTAATAGATAACCGCAGCAGAAACTTTATGTATGGTGTTATTCTAAGCGGATTTATTTTATACATGATATTAATTTTTACTCTATCTATGATTGTTAATATTCACATCGTGTGGATTATCGCTTTAGCTATCGGTCTAATGTATGGCATCTTATTACCAGCATGGAATACCTTTATGGCACGATTTATCAAATCAGATGAACAAGAAGAAACTTGGGGTGTTTTTAATAGTATCATTATTTGGCGGATTAATTACACAATTTACCAACAATTTAAACAATACATTTTATTTCTCGGCATTAATCTTTTTAGTCTTAGCTGTATTTTATGGAAGCTACTTTATAGCAAATAGAGAAAAAGCTAAGTAAGGTTAAAACGTATTTTAAAATAAAGAAAATGGTCATTTTTATTACATTCAATAAAAATGACCATTTTCTTATTAATTCAAACATACTACGATTAACAATACTATTATGTTACTTAAGCTAATTTAAACGTTTCAATAACTTTCCATTTATCTTCGTCATCGTCAAAACGTAACAAAGTTAATTCATCGATAATTTCTTTATGGTCTACCCCAGCTAATGCTACTTGACCAAAAATATCTTCGAATTCTTGGCTAGATAGTCCTTGTGCTATTGTAAAGTGTGGCACAAAAACATGTTCAGCTTCTCCATAGAAATCTTCTCCATTAAAGCGATTAAACAATTCTTCTAAGTCGTCCGTCTTCGCAACTTTAAAGTAAATCACATTGTTCGTTGGTTTGAAGCTAGAAGCTTTTGTAGCATGAACTTCTACTGCTGGTATACCATTAATACGAGCTCTAACCTGTTCAATGACAGAATCTAAATCACCATCTTCAATTTCAAATGGCGCTTTAATTGTCACATGTGGTTTAATTCGTGAATACTGTTTATCATATCTTTTACGGTAAGAATCCACCGCTTCTTGAAATGACTTTGATGGAATTAATGCTAATCCTAAAATCATCTGAATTCCTCCTTTGTTTAACCTATTGCTATTATATCAAATTTCTTTGAAAACCGTTACATTAAAAATAATTCATTATACATCTTTTGCAATTTCGTCAAATTTAAATTAAATCAAACAGTAAAATCTTTTATAAATTATATTATAGACCAAACTATATCATCGTCAAATTTATCTAGACAGCCTAAATAAACCTAAAAACAAACATATGTAATCCCATGTTCCTGTGACTTTTACATATGTTAAATCATTCAATACTACATTGGTTGATTTCTATTAAAAGTGCGGTTTAAATGATTTTTAATAATTTTTGTATTTAAATTTCGTATAAACAGAAACTAGATGATGTTTTATCATGATACAATCAATCTTTCGTCTTGATACAGTGAAACCTTCGTCATTTATGTTGTTTTTAATTCGTATTTTACCATTTTTTTATATTAAAAATTAAACGTACCT
>OCRJ01000136.1_pt1 | contig 14080 bp, 11 predicted proteins | sample 1502901 | NCBI WGS metagenome assembly OCRJ01 (sample SAMN00990124, study PRJEB22392) | human gut metagenome | reverse complement strand
ATGCATTATATGGCTAAAAAAGAATTAGTCAAAAATAAATGGATTGGTAAATTTTTAACGTCTTTAAATGCATTTCCTGTAGATCGTGAAAATCCAGGACCTAGTACTTTAAAACGCCCAATCAATTTGTTGAAAGATAATAAGACAGTTGGTATCTTCCCAACAGGTTCTCGCACATCGCAAGAAGGTGCACCTTTGAAACGTGGTGCTTCAACAATTGCAATGTTAAGTAAGTCACCAATATTACCTGTTGCTTATGTTGGTCCTACTAAGATTCATGGTCTTTTAACAGGACAAGCATACATAAATATTGGTAAACCAATCGATATTAACGATTTACCTAAAGATTTAAAACGAAACGAGCGTATCGATTACATTACAAAAGAGATTGAAACACGAACAGCAAAGTTACAACAAGAATTGCATGAAATTGTAAAAAGTTTATAAAATAACTTGAGGTAGAAATATAGCTGGTTAGTAAGCCTAGGTGACTATAACGGAGTATCGAAGTAGTTATTCTAGTTACATTAGTAATCTTTATATTTCTACCTTATTTTAAGAAGGATGACATTCAATGTATAAATTTTTCCAAAATTTAGGGCGTTCGTTAATGTTACCAGTTGCCATTTTACCGGCTGCAGCAATTATTGCCGGAATTGGTAATACGTTAAATGCACTTCATGCGACGCCGAAAATCGCAATGTTCTTTACTACGGTAGGTACTACGATTTTAGAGCAATTAGGTATTTTATTTGCAATTGGTGTAGCTATAGGAATGGCAAAGAAAAATGATGGTGCAGTCGCGCTTGCAGCTACGTTAGGATATTTTTTAGTTACAGTTGTATTATCACCAATGAAATTAGCGCCTTTATTAGGAATGAAAGCTTCGGAAATAAATTCAGCTTTTGAAAAGATGAATAATGGCAATGTCTTTGTTGGTATTGTAATAGGTTTAATAGCAGCCTATGCATACAATAAGTTTAGTGAAACAGAATTACCATTAGCATTATCATTTTTTAGTGGTAAACGTCTAGTTCCAATTATGACTGCATTTTACTGTACTTTTTTAGTTGTCATATTGTTATTCTTATGGCCACTACTTTATTCATGGATTGTAAAATTTGGTGAATCTATAGTTGGTTTAGGATCGTTTGGTGCTTTCATATATGGTGTTGCCAACAGATTATTAATTCCTACAGGATTACATCATGCACTGAATAGTGTGTTCTGGTTTGATACGATTGGTATTAATGATATTGGTAAATTCCAAAGTGGCAAAGATGCTATAAAAGGTATTACAGGACGCTATCAAGCGGGATTCTTCCCAATCATGATGTTCGGTATTCCAGCGGCTGCGTTAGCAATGTATCATACAGCTAAAACGACTCAGAAAAAACAAGTTTACGGTTGGTTCCTAGCGAGTTCAGTTGCAGCATTTTTCGTTGGTGTTACAGAGCCGATTGAGTTTGCATTTATGTTTGTTGCGCCAATCTTATATGTTGTTCATGCGTTATTAACAGGATTATCTTTATTTATCGCAGCTACATTCCATTGGACAGCTGGATTTTCATTTAGTGCAGGTTTGATAGATTATGTGTTATCACTAATTAATCCAGTATCAAATCATCCATTGATGTTGCTTGTTCAAGGTGTTGTATTTTTCATCTTATACTATGTGATTTTCCGTGTAGTAATCCAAGTATTTAACTTGAATACGATTGGTAGAGGTGAAAATGAATTAGTTGATCCAACAGTTGTAAAAGATAATATTGCTCCTGGTGAAAATGATATTAAACAAAGTAAATATCATCAACATGCTATACAAATATTAGAAGGTTTAGGCGGTCAAGAGAATATTGTTAATTTAACTAATTGTGCAACAAGGTTGCGTCTAGAGTTAAAAGACACATCTATTATTGATCAACAGAAAATTAAAAACGCCGGTGCAGTTGGTGTTACTGTTAATGGTAAACATTCAACTCAAGTTATTGTCGGTACACACGTACAGCAGGTTGCTGATGAAATTGAAAAACATTTATAAAATTTAAACAGCTAAAGCGCAAATCCAACTTCAATAGGGTTTGCGCTTTTTTTAGTCAAATAGTAGAATGATTTATATCTGAATTTTCAGAAATGGAGTGGGGATTGTGAAGAAAATTTTATTTGATGTTGATGGCGTTTTTTTAAGTGAAGAACGTTGTTTCGATGTCTCTGCATTAACGGTATATGAATTATTAATGGATAAGTGTTATTTAGGTCTTCATTCACATATAGATTGGGAAACTTTGACTGATAACGATATACAAGACATTAGGAATCGAATTTTTCAAAAAGATAAGATTTTAAACAAATTAAAATCGCTAGGGCTGAATTCAAATTGGGATATGTTATTTATCGTTTTTAGTATTCATTTAATTGATATTTTGAAAAAGTTATCACATGATGAAATTGAGGCATTCATGTATCAAGATGAGCCTGTCGAATTGAAGTTGCAAAATATAAGCACAAACTTAGCAGACTGTTTTAATTTAAATGAACAACTACCTTTACAATTTTTGGATAATGTAAAAGTTGGTAAAAATAATATTTATGCTGCTTTGGAAGAGTTTGCAACAACAGAGTTACATGTTTCGGATGCTACTTTATTTAGTTTGAAGGGTGCATTATGGACGTTAGCGCAAGAAGTTTATCAAGAATGGTATTTAGGATCGAAGTTGTATGAAGATGTTGAAAAGAAAATAGCACGAACTACTTTTAAGACAGGTTATATTTATCAAGAAATTATTTTGAGACCAGTAGATGAAGTTAAGGTACTTCTGAATGATTTAAAAGGTGCTGGTTTCGAATTAGGTATTGCAACAGGTCGTCCTTATACTGAGACTGTTGTGCCATTTGAAAATTTAGGATTGTTACCATATTTTGAGGCTGATTTTATTGCAACAGCAAGTGATGTTTTAGAAGCAGAGAATATGTATCCGCAAGCACGACCATTAGGAAAGCCGAATCCTTTTAGTTATATCGCAGCTTTATATGGTAATAATCGCGATAAATATGAATCTTATATCAATAAGCAAGATAACATTGTAAATAAAGATGACGTATTTATAGTAGGCGATTCGTTAGCTGACTTATTAAGTGCTCAAAAAATAGGTGCAACGTTTATTGGAACATTAACAGGTTTAAAAGGTAAGGATGCTGCAGGTGAGTTAGAAGCGCATCATGCCGACTATGTTATTAATCATTTAGGTGAACTTAGAGGTGTACTAGATAATTTGTAATTTGATTGTTGTTTGACAGCATAACTTGAAGTGAATGATTGAACCAAAGGTTTCATATTGAGTTACAATGAAATTAATAATGAAAAAATGCCAAGAAGCAATGGAAGTAATCCAATGTCTTCTTGGCATTTTGAATTTACATAAATTGTTTATGACTGTACCGTCAATTCAGTTGTGAAAATTTGATTGTATTCACCAACTTGTTTAAGTTCATCAATTATATTGTTTGAAACAGGTTGATCAACGGATAAAATCATTAGCGCATCTCCGCCCGCTTCAGTTCTACCTAAAGTCATAGATGCAATGTTGATATTGTATTTACCTAACAATGCGCCAGTTTTTCCTACCATACCTGGAGTATCATTATGATATGACACAATTTGATATTGATTTGGCTTTAAGTCTACAGAAAAATTATTAATTCTAACAATTCTTGGACCGAAACCTGTAAAGACAGAAGCGCCAACTTTAACGGAATCGCTATCGTTTGATAGTTCTACCTCTAAGTAGTTACTAAAACCTGTCTCTGCTTTATTATTTTCAATATTTAATGTCACTTGTTGTTGATTTAACAACATTAGAGCATTGATAATATTGACTTCAGGACCAAGATCATCTTTTAAAATATGAGTAATAATTGTACGTGTTAATAAACTACTATCAATAGAGGCTAAGTCGCCACCGTACGTAATTTTAATAGAGCTTGGTGCATTGTACATTAATTGAATAGCTAATTCACCAACTGTTTGGCTTAAATTGATGAATGATTTTACAGTATCATCTATATTGCTTAAGTCCATTTTAGGTGCATTCACTGCATGCGTTACAGTACCATCAATTAAAATTTCGATGATTTCATTTGAAACAGAAATTGCCACTTTTTCTTGAGCTTCGACTGTTGATGCACCCAAATGAGGTGTAACAATAATTTTATCATGTGCAACAAGAGGCGAATCAGTTGCAGGTTCATGTTCAAACACATCGATAGCTGCCCGACTAATTTGTCCTTCGTCTAATGCTTTTATTAGCGCCTTTTCATCAATAATACCACCACGTGCCACATTGATTATTTGCAAACTAGGTTTTGCTTTGGCAAAAAAGTCAGCATTAATTAAGCCTTTTGTTTTAGGTGTTAGTGGTGTATGTAATGTAACGAAATCAGAATGTTGGGCAATCTCATCAACTGTTGCCTTCGTAATACTTAAAGATTTTGCTTTTTCATCCGTTAAGTAAGGGTCAAAAGCTAGTATTTTCATTCCGAAACTTTGCGCACGTTTAGCAACACCTAAACCAATTCTACCAGCACCAATGACACCTAATGTTTTATGATAAAGCTCAGTACCTTTAAATGCATTTCGATTCCATTCTTTATTTGTAAGTGATTGGTGTGCTTGCGGAATATTTCGAGCCATTGATAATAACATTGCCAGTGAATGTTCAGTAGCTGAAATCGTATTACCATCTGGGGCATTAATAACTAAAATACCTTTTAATGTTGCAGCATTAATATTAATATTATCTACACCAACACCGGCGCGTGCGATTACTTTTAAAGAATCAGCAGCATTTATGATATTTTCAGTGACCGTAGTTTGACTACGAACGATTAAAGCATGGTATGAAGGTATAATTTTGATTAATGCTTCTTCGGACAAGCCAGTTTGAATATCTACATTAAATTGTTCGTGATCTAATAATGCTTTGATACCATCTTTTGATATGGGATCTGCAACGAGTACATTAAATTGCTTCATGAATAACCTCCATATATTTTGATATACCTTTACCGATATAGTTAACTTTACGGTGTTCAGTTAAAATAATTTCTAAAGCAGATACTACCGATAAAATATCGAAAGGACTAATTTTCCCCATATGACCAATTCTTAAAATTTGACCTTTAAGATGGCCTTGACCACCAGCAATTGTTATTTTAAAGCGATTTTTAAGTTCATCTTTGATTATTTTCACTTCATCATTTGTATTAGGTTTGAATGCTGTAACCGTTGGAGATGCATCTTTATCATTGACTAATAAAGTTAAATCTAATGCTTTTAAGGCGCTTCTTAATGCATTTCTAATTGCATAGTGTCGTGCTATTACGTGATTGAAACCTTCTGCTTTTACGGTTTCAACGTATGCATTTACACCTCTAAATAAAGACACATTTGGTGTGAACGGTGTAGAATTGTCAGCTTGTGACGAAATGTATTTATTTAAGTCTAGATAAAATTTTGGCGTAGTTACTTCTTTGAAACGTTCTTTTGCACGGTGGCTATAAGCTACAAAAGCTAATCCTGGAGGTAACATAATTGCTTTTTGACTACCAGAAACAAGTACATCAATTTTATCTTTGTTAATGTCAACATCAACAGCACCAATGCAACTTACGCCGTCAACTACAAAATAAATATTACTATTAAATTGATTAATGGCATTTCCTAACTCGTGAATAGGGTGTAGCACTGTCGTAGATGTTTCGCAATATTGACTAAATACTGCTTTAACTTCAACATTTAAAGTTGAAAGGAAATTGATGAAATCTTTGACATCTACAGCTTCTCCCCATGTTACGTCATAAATATGCACATTTTTGTAATAAGTTTGTGCAATTTGTTTAAATCGGTTACCAAAGGCACCTGAAACAATGACAACGAAGTGATCTTCAGGGTTTACAATGTTCAACATACTAGCCTCTAAGACGCTTGTACCGCTAGATGTTAAAATAAGTACATCATTTTGACTCCCAAATATTGGCTTTAGACCTTGAAATGCTTGTTGTGCGATGTCTTCAAAATCTTTAGAACGATGACCAACCATAGGTGCTTGAATTTCTCTCATAATGGCATCAGGTACAGGGGTTGGGCCAGGTGTTAATAACAACGGTTGATGATAATACATTTATATGCCTCCTATAAATAAGATTTCACTATTTTAGCAAATTTTCTGAAAATTTAAAAGCCTAAAAAAGTGATAACGCTATATTGTCGAACAAACGTTATCACTTAACGATTTTATTTGGCCTGAATGATGGGATAGATTTTTATGTCCACATTATTTCTTACAGCATTTGAAATCATGCAATTATTATCTGCAATTGTTATCAATTTTGGTAATCGCTTTTCTAATTGTGCTATTTGATCACTTGGAATTTGAATTTGAGGATGGTGCACAATTTTTGACATACTGAATTTTCCGTTATTTAAACAAGCTGTTCCAATCGATTGTTGTTCAATTGAAATATCTGTGAACTTTGCACGTTCAAGAGTAGCTGCTAATGAGATGATATAACATGATGAAGCGGCTGATACTAACAATTCATCGGGATTTGTTCCTATACCAACACCGCCTAAGGAAGCAGGTATAGAAATATTCTCTGAAAGTATGTCGCCTTGAACGTTTCCGACATTGTTACGACCACCTTGCCAAGAAGTTTGGACTTTAAAGTCATGTTGATGCAATTGCTTTAACCTCCAATATAATTGTGATAGTTTAATTTTAGAATAGTTTATCAAAGTTTAACAGAAAGGTGACTTATCAATGACTCTGAATAAACTGAAAGATGAATTACAAATTGTTTCGCATCGTGGATTGCCGAGTGATTTTCCTGAAAATACAATGGTCGGTTATCGAGAGGTAATGGGGCTCAATGTTGCTATGTTAGAAATAGATGTTCATTTGACCAAAGACCAACATTTTGTTGTGATACATGATGAAACAATTGATAGAACATCGGATGGTAAGGGGCGTATTGCTGATTACACATTATCGCAATTAAAATCATTTGATTTTGGTAGTTATAAAGATGTTGCTTTTAAGGGAGAACGAATACCCACGTTAGATGAAGTACTTTCATTATGCTTAAAGTATGATAAAAAGCTATTGATTGAATTGAAAAGTCCGAATTTATATCCAGAAATAGAATGTAAATTGCTGGCATTTTTGGAAGAAAAGAAAGTCGATGCGACACAAGTAGTTATACAATCTTTTGATATCGAATGCATCGAAAAGTTAAACACATTGGGCAGTATATATGAATTAGGTGTGCTTTGTAGTAAACGTAATTATTGGTATAAAAAGCCAAACTTTTCAAGAATTGCTCAAATTGCTAGTTATGTTAATCCTAATTATGCATTAGTGACCAGAAAATTTGTTGATAAAGCACATCATCATCAATTACAGGTTATGCCATACACAGTTAATAAATTGAAATACAGGTTATGCCATACACAGTTAGTAAATTGAAAACTGGAGAAAAATTAAGACAAATGGGTGTAGATGGATTAATTACAGATAATCCGAAATTATTTATTAAGTGAGACGATGAATGGTAATTTGATAGAGGGATGAGGATTCGTATATCGCAATTGATAATTTTAAAAACTAATGATGAAATACTAAAGATAATTAAACAAATAAGACTTGTAAATTCTAAGTTGATTGTAAAATAGGGTAGCTCCATATAATCTTGAATCTATCATTTTTAAATTAATAAAAAAACACCCACAATTGTGGGTGTTTGTATTGAACGTATTATCTTGAGTAGTACTCAACGATTAATTGTTCGTTAATTTCAGCAGGTAATTCGCTACGTTCTGGTAAACGTATGAAAGTACCAGTTAAGCTGTCAGCATCAAAGTTTAAGTACTCAGGTACGAAATTGTTGATTTCAACTGATTCAATGATGATGTTTAATTTTTGAGATTTTTCACGAACTGAAATTGTTTGACCAGGTTTAACAGAATAAGATGGAATATCAACACGTTTACCATCTACTAAGATATGACCGTGGTTAACTAATTGACGTGCTTGACGACGAGTACGAGCTAAACCTAATGAATAAACAACAGCGTCTAAACGACTTGCTAATAAGATCATGAAGTTTTCACCGTGTACACCGAATTTTTTACCAGCGATGTCAAATGTGTTACGGAATTGTCTTTCAGTCATTCCATATAAGTAACGTAATTTTTGTTTTTCACGTAATTGTAAACCATATTCTGATAATTTTTTACGTTGGTTTGGACCATGTTGTCCTGGTGCGTAAGGACGTTTTTCTAATTCTTTACCAGTACCGCTTAAAGAGATACCTAAACGACGAGATTTTTTCCAGTTTGAACCTCTGAATCGAGCCATAATAAGACTCCTCCTTTAATTCTTTTTTGTTGTTATGAATAAACAAAAAAGAGTGTTGCATGCTTACTAAGATATATTGTTTTATGTGTCTTCACCTTATAGCGACAGTTACGTGACACGTCCGCATTGGGAACAACATAGCGCTCAATAATATACAACTGCTACTTTCGTTAATTCACACAAAGATTATTGTAACATTTTCCTGCTAACTGTCAACACTTTATTGAAAATGCTGATGTCCTTTTATGCGAGTTGCTTTTCAATAATTTTAACAATTGCTTCAAGATGTTCTTTGTCATTGTCATCAAATCGATCCGTTATAGGGGCATCGATATCTAAGACGCCGATAATTTTATCATCTTTGAAAATTGGAACGACAATCTCAGACTTACTATTAGCATCACAAGCGATATGTCCTTCGAATTGATGAACATCAGCTACAATTTGTGTACGACGTTCTGAAACGGCTGTACCACATACACCTTTTCCAATTGGAATGTGGACACAAGCAGGGTGTCCTTGGAAAGGTCCAAGTATAAGTTCATTTTGTTCCAATAAGTAAAAGCCGACCCAATTAATTTGATCTAGATTATCATTTAATAAGGCAGACATGTTACTTAAAATAGCAATCATGTGATGTTCATCTTCAATAAGGCTTGCTGCTTGTTTCTTTAATAATGTGTAGTTTGTTGGGTTAATTGTTGTCATATTTAAAACCTCTTATTTTCATAGATTTTATAATAGTATAGAATTTCGAAAATATTATGGCAATAAATTCATTTTATAATTTATCCTTAAGCAAAATTACGTTATAATAGTAATGATAAATTAGGAGGAGAAGCATATGGTGTTATATATCATTTTGGCAATAATTGTGATTATATTGATTGCTGTAGGTGTATTATTCTATTTACGTTCAAATAAACGACAAATTATTGAAAAAGCAATCGAACGTAAAAATGAAATTGAGACGTTACCTTTTGATCAAAACCTTGCACAATTATCTAAGTTGAATTTAAAAGGTGAAACAAAAACGAAATACGATGCAATGAAAAAGGACAACGTAGAAAGTACAAATAAGTATCTAGCTCCTGTGGAAGAAAAAATCCATAATGCTGAGGCTTTATTAGATAAATTTAGTTTCAACGCATCTCAAAGTGAAATTGATGATGCAAATGAGTTGATGGATAGTTACGAACAAAGCTATCAGCAACAATTAGAAGATGTAAATGAAATTATTGCGTTATACAAAGATAATGATGAATTATATGACAAATGTAAAGTTGATTATCGTGAAATGAAACGTGATGTTTTAGCAAATCGTCATCAATTTGGTGAGGCAGCAAGTCTACTTGAAACTGAAATTGAAAAATTTGAGCCAAGGTTAGAGCAATATGAAGTACTAAAAGCTGATGGTAATTATGTACAAGCGCACAACCATATAGCTGCCTTGAATGAACAAATGAAACAGCTAAGATCTTATATGGAAGAAATACCAGAATTAATTAGAGAAACTCAAAAAGAATTACCTGGTCAATTCCAAGATTTAAAATATGGTTGCCGTGATCTTAAAGTTGAAGGGTATGATCTGGATCACGTGAAAGTAGACAGTACATTACAAAGCTTAAAAACAGAGCTTAGTTTCGTTGAACCATTAATTAGCCGCTTAGAATTAGAAGAAGCTAATGATAAACTAGCTAATATCAATGATAAGTTAGATGACATGTATGATTTAATTGAACATGAAGTTAAAGCTAAAAATGATGTCGAAGAAACAAAAGATATCATTACGGATAACTTATTCAAAGCTAAAGACATGAATTATACATTGCAAACAGAAATTGAATATGTACGTGAAAACTACTATATAAATGAATCTGATGCTCAAAGTGTTCGTCAATTTGAAAATGAAATTCAAAGTTTAATTTCTGTATATGATGATATTTTAAAAGAAATGTCTAAATCTGCTGTGCGATATAGCGAGGTTCAGGATAATTTACAATATTTAGAAGATCATGTCACAGTTATTAATGACAAACAAGAAAAGCTACAAAATCATCTGATTCAATTGCGTGAAGATGAAGCAGAAGCAGAAGACAATCTGCTACGAGTACAATCGAAGAAAGAAGAAGTGTATCGTCGATTACTTGCTTCTAACTTAACAAGCGTTCCTGAAAGGTTTATCATCATGAAAAATGAAATTGATCATGAAGTTCGTGATGTTAACGAACAATTTAGTGAACGTCCAATACACGTTAAACAGTTAAAAGATAAAGTGTCTAAAATTGTGATTCAAATGAATACATTTGAAGATGAAGCAAATGATGTTCTTGTTAATGCTGTTTATGCAGAGAAATTAATTCAATATGGAAATAGATATCGTAAGGACTATAGCAATGTTGATAAGAGCTTAAATGAAGCTGAACGATTATTTAAAAATAATCGCTATAAGCGTGCGATTGAAATTGCAGAGCAAGCTCTTGAAAGTGTTGAGCCAGGTGTCACTAAACATATTGAAGAAGAAGTTATTAAGCAATAGAAACTAGTATGTAGTTATACTTAAATAATATGAGCACTCTGTCAAATTGGACTGATGAGTTTAATAATTGAAGTTAGCCAACGATACGTTGTCTAGCTTCTTTTTTATATGGATAAATGAAAGGGACAATAAATATAAATAGCAATTGTTTAAAGATAAACGTAATCAAATGTGTTGTTTTAATTAATATAAGTAGTGAAAAAAGCATAATCACACAGCTGTTTAAATAGAGTGAAATAGTCTAATTCTTATTTAATAAGTAGAAATAAGATTATTTTGCGCTATAACCTTTATTTTTTGTCGGATAATAGTATAATGCTTGAGTAAAACAATTTTAACGATTGATGATTAATGAAAGAGAAGTGTTTATTTTGATATATCTAGATAATGCGGCAACGACGAAAGCATTTGAAGAAGTGTTAGATACTTATTTAAAAGTAAATCAATCAATGTATTATAATCCGAATAGTCCGCATAAAGCTGGTTTGCAGGCAAATCAATTACTACAACAAGCAAAAGCCCAAATTAATGCAATGATTAATTCAAAAACAAATTATGATGTTGTATTCACTAGTGGTGCAACTGAATCCAATAATCTTGCTTTAAAAGGTATTGCCTATCGTAAATTTGATACAGCGAAGGAAATAATTACATCCGTGTAAGATATTTGGAAGCACACGAAGGATTTAAAGTTAAATATGTTGATGTAAAGAAAGATGGCAGTATTAACTTAGAACACTTCAAAGAATTAATGTCAGACAAAGTCGGTTTAGTAACATGTATGTATGTAAATAATGTAACTGGACAAATACAGCCTATTCCACAAATGGCTAAAGTTATAAAAAATTATCCTAAGGCACATTTTCATGTAGATGCGGTTCAAGCATTCGGCAAAATTTCAATGGATCTCAATAACGTAGATAGTATTAGTTTAAGTGGACATAAGTTTAATGGTTTAAAAGGTCAAGGCGTCTTACTTGTAAATCACATTCAAAATGTTGAACCTACTGTCCATGGTGGTGGTCAAGAATATGGCGTTAGAAGTGGAACAGTTAATTTGCCAAATGATATTGCAATGGTTAAAGCGATGAAGATAGCTAATGAAAACTTTGAAGCATTGAATGCATTTGTTACTGAGTTAAATAATGACGTCCGTCAATTTTTAAATAAATATCATGGAGTTTATATTAATTCTTCAACTTCAGGTTCACCATTCGTTTTAAATATTAGTTTTCCTGGCGTAAAAGGTGAAGTATTAGTTAATGCTTTTTCAAAATATGACATTATGATATCTACGACGAGTGCTTGTTCATCTAAACGTAATAAATTAAATGAAGTATTGGCTGCAATGGGATTATCAGACAAATCTATTGAAGGTAGTATAAGATTATCATTTGGGGCTACTACAACTAAAGAAGATATAGCAAGGTTTAAAGAAATATTTATCATCATTTATGAGGAAATTAAGGAGTTGCTAAAATAATGAAGTATGATCACTTGCTTGTTAGATACGGGGAGTTAACATTAAAGGGTTCAAATAGAAAAAAATTTGTAAATCAATTAAGAAATAATGTAAATAAGTCATTAAAAGGACTTGATGGGTTTGTCGTTAAAGGCAAACGAGATCGTATGTATATTGAACTTGAAGACCATGCAGATATAAATGAAATAACATATCGATTATCAAAAATTTTCGGTATTAAATCTATTAGTCCAGTATTAAAAGTAGAAAAAACAATAGAGGCAATGAGTGCAGCGGCAATTAAATTTGCGCAGCAATTTGAAGAAAACAGCACATTTAAAATTGATGTGAAGCGTGCCGATAAAAATTTCCCAATGGATACGTATGAATTACAGCGTGAATTGGGTGGTGCTGTATTGAAGCACTTCGACAATATTTCTGTTAATGTCAAACGTCCAGATCATGAAATTCGAGTGGAAGTTAGATTAGATGCAATTTATATGTATGAAGAAGTTGTTCCGGGTTCAGGTGGATTACCAGTTGGTACTGGTGGTAAGACGTTACTAATGCTTTCAGGCGGTATAGACTCACCAGTTGCTGGGATGGAAGTGATGAGACGTGGCGTAACAATTGAAGCGATTCATTTCCATAGTCCACCATTTACAAGTGATCAAGCAAAAGAAAAAGTTATTGAATTGACACGTATTTTAGCTGAACGTGTTGGACCAATTAAATTGCATATTGTACCATTTACAGAATTGCAAAAACAGGTAAATAAAGTTGTACATCCAAGATATACAATGACTTCAACGAGACGTATGATGATGCGTGTTGCTGATAAATTAGTACATCAAATAGGGGCTTTAGCTATTGTAAATGGTGAAAACCTAGGGCAGGTAGCCAGTCAAACACTTCATAGCATGTATGCAATTAATAATGTAACTTCTACTCCTGTATTACGTCCTTTATTAACTTACGATAAAGAAGAAATTATTATTAAATCGAAAGAAATTGGTACATTTGAAACATCTATTCAACCATTTGAAGATTGTTGTACAATTTTCACCCCTAAAAATCCAGTAACCGAACCAAACTTTGATAAGGTAGTCCAATATGAAAGTGTCTTTGATTTTGAAGAGATGATTAATCGTGCTGTTGAAAATATTGAAACACTTGAAATAACTAGTGATTATAAAACTATTAAAGAACAGCAAACAAACCAATTAATAAACGACTTTTTATAAATAAAATCCTAGAGTAAATTTAAACATAAGGGGATGTTAAACTATGGATTTGAACTTAACGATGATTATAATCATAATTTTATTTGGTTTTATCGCGGCGTTTATAGATTCGGTTGTAGGGGGTGGCGGTTTAATTTCTACGCCAGCATTATTAGCAATCGGTCTACCACCATCTGTGGCTTTAGGTACAAATAAATTGGCAAGTTCATTTGGTTCTTTAACTAGTACGATAAAGTTTATAAGGTCCGGTAAAGTGGACTTATTTGTTGTTGCCAAATTATTTGGTTTTGTATTTTTGGCATCTGCATGTGGCGCATATATTGCAACGATGGTTCCGTCACAAATATTGAAACCTTTAATCATCATCGCACTTTCGTCGGTGTTTATATTCACATTACTTAAAAAAGATTGGGGCAATACA
>OCRJ01000135.1_pt1 | contig 14216 bp, 17 predicted proteins | sample 1502901 | NCBI WGS metagenome assembly OCRJ01 (sample SAMN00990124, study PRJEB22392) | human gut metagenome | reverse complement strand
GCTTCACGACCTGGTGGTCTACGTAATAATAATGATAGCTCACGGTATGCTGCCGCTTGTTTAGTTAAATCATCGTAAACGATAAGAACATGTTTTCCATTAAACATGAACTCTTCACCCATAGTTACACCAGAATAAGGTGCAATATAAAGTAATGGTGCTGGATCAGCTGCGGATGCAGATACAACGATTGTGTAGTCTAAAGCACCTGCTTGTCTTAATTTTTCAACATTTGCACGAACTGTTGAATCTTTTTGACCTATTGCAACATAAATACAAATTGTATCTTGATCTTTTTGGTTTAAGATTGAATCAATTGCAACAGTTGTTTTACCAGTTTGACGGTCACCAATGATTAATTCACGTTGACCACGGCCAATTGGTACTAAAGCATCAATTGCTTTGATACCTGTTTGTAATGGTTCATCTACAGATTTACGATCCATTACGCCAGTTGCTTTTTTCTCTACAGGACGAGTTTTAGTCGCATTGATTGGACCTTGTCCGTCAATGGGTTGTCCAAGAGGATTAACAACTCTTCCTATCATTTCCTCTCCGACTGGTACTTCCATAATTCGGCCAGTACGTTTAACTTCGTCACCTTCACTAATTTCTTCATATGGTCCTAAAATAACCACACCCACATTAGATTCTTCAAGGTTTTGTGCTAAACCAAGAACACCGTTATGGAATTCTACTAGCTCACCAGCCATAACGTCGTTAAGTCCGTGAATTAATGCGATACCGTCACCAATTTGGAGTACTGTACCAACATCTGTAACGGACATTTCTGACTCATAATTTTCAATTTGTGAGCGAAGCAATGCACTGATTTCTTCAGCTTTTATGGCCATCTATGTCACTCCTCTTTAAATATTAGTTTGCTCTTTCAAATTTTCTTTGTAATTGAACAAGGTCATTTCTAACACTACCATCCATAACTGTAGTTCCAACCTTAACTCTAAATCCACCAATTAAATCTTGATTGATTTTAGTGTTAACAATTACATTTGATAATTCAGTTTGCTTTTTGATAAGTTCTACAATTCTTGATATTTCATCTTCGCTTAACTCGTAAGTCGATTCAATAATTGCAAAATCTTGTTTGTAGTATTTGTTATATAAATTTTGGAATGATTTAAAAACATTCTCTACAATTGAAATATGTCGGTTATCTGCTAATACTTTTAAAGTATTTACCACATATGGATTTGCTTCGTTGTAAACTCTTTCTACAAATTCTTCACGTTGATTTGCAGTTAAGCTTGGATTACTATCAATTGCTTTAAGTTGTTTGATGAAATCAAACGATGAATGGCTAATTGTTTCTAAATCTTCATAGACAACATCTAGTTGATTTGTATCTAGAGCGACATCAAATAATGCTTTGGCATATTTTTTTGCTACCTTTGCCATTATTTATCCCCTGCCTCTTTTAAATACTTTTCAACTAATTCTTTTTGATCTTGCTCTGAAATTTCTTTTCTAAGAACTTTAGATGCAATAAGTACTGATAGTTCAGAAACTTGATTATTAATATCAGAAATTGCACGTTCTTTTTGACTATTAATTTCACTTTGAGCAGTTTCAATCATACCATTAGCTTTTTCGTTAGCTTCATGAATAATTTCTTCATGTTGCTTACGTGCTTGAATCTTAGCATCGTCTAAGATTTTTTGAACTTCATCTTGAGTTTCTTTAAGTGTCTTTCTATTTTCTTCTTCAAGTTTTTGAGCATTTATCTTAGCTTGTTCTGCGTCGTCAATATCTTTATTGATATCACGTTCACGTTTGTCCATTACTTCTTTTAATGGACCCCAAGCAAATTTCTTCAAAAGTATGATGAGGATTACAAATGTTACGAGTGTTACAAATGTTGTCCCCCATTCAACTCCTGCACCGAGAATAAATGTATTAGCTGTTGCAGTCACGGGCTCATGACACTCCTTTCGTCAAAATAATCACTAAGCTATAAAAAACAAAACGAACGGCGATAGTCTCTCATTAGACTTCGCCTTATAAAATGTCTTATCCAGCAAATGTCATGAATGCAATTACTACACCGATGATAGGTAATGCCTCAACTAAACCTACACCAATGAACATGATACCCATTAATTGACCACGTGCTTCTGGTTGACGTGCTACACCTTCAACTGTTCTTGAAACGATTAAACCGTTACCGATACCTGCTCCTAATGCTGATAAACCAATTGCGATTGCTGCTGCGATTAAATTCATAATTTAATTTCCTCCTGTGATTGTATATAATTATTGAAATTTTTAGTGTTCATCTGCCACTTTATGTGACATATAAACCATCGAAAGCATAATAAAGATATATGCTTGGATTGTTCCTACAAATATTGAAAATGCTTGCCAAACAATTAATCCTGGGATACTAATAATCCAACCCCATGCTGGTTCGTTAAAGAATAAGCCAGCAAGTAATGTTAATAGTATCTCACCTGCAAATATGTTACCGTACAAACGCAGACCAAGCGTTAATGTTGAAGTGAACTCTTCAAAAACATTAATAATTGCCAATGGCCAAAACGGCTGTACATAACCTTTAAGATATTGTTTCGTACCACGCATTTTAATTCCATAAAAGTGAGTTAACAGTATTATCGTTGTAGACAACGTTAAAGTCACTGTTGCATCAGCTGTCGGTGATTTCCACCACAATGTGTGATCTTTCGTTACTATAGAAAACGGAAGACCTAACATATTAGCTATAAAAATGTACAGAATCAGCGTTACTGCTAAGAAGTGGAATTGACCACCTTTTTTCCAAGCCATGTTACCTTCAATGATTCCCCTCACGAAATCAAAAATCCATTCAACGAAATTTTGTTTGCCAGTTGGTCTTTTTTTCAAATTACGCGTACAAATGATAGCAAGTAGAAAAACAAGAAACGCCGTAACAAGTATCATCAATATACTTGATAAATTGAAAACGATATCAAAACCGAATAAATTCCAACTCACGAGCGGGGATTTGTGATCCATAATCTCACCTCTTTCTTAATTTATTTGCTCACCTTTAGTAAAGGACGTATGATAACTACAACATATGAAATCATTAAACCAATAATTATACCGATGATACTTACATGCGCTTTATTAAGGTACCAAATCATACAGGCAATAATTGCAACTAAGTATCGCCACATATTTCCAGTTGAAATATGCATAGTGTCTGGTCTTTTAGCTTTAGCTAAATAGCATTCAAAAATACATGTGTTGATTGCAGAACCAGTAACACCAATGATTAATCCTAAGATAAATGCATGGTGTGTATAAAGGTATAATCCTCCCAATATTATTATTAGATAAAAATAATATTGAATGAACTGTTTAAAAATGTTGTAGAAACGACTCATTTTATATGCCTCCGTGTGACTGATATCAATCATGAAAACCGTTCCACTCATACAAACTAAATGATAATATAGGCGATTTGTGGTGTCAATTCTATTCAAATTGTTGTAAAAAAATAAGCATAGTTAGACACAATTTAGACACAATTAGACAAAAAGTCTATTTTCCTCAGAAATCGCTTGGTTTTTCAGTGATTAAATTCAAATAATACTTAATATGATTAACTATTCTTTCTGAAGCAAATCCATCACCGTAAGGATTAGATGCTTCAGACATTTGATGATATAATCTCTCATCATCGATTAATTCTTTTGCAGCTTGATACACATTTTGCTTATTTGTTCCAATGACTTTTAATGTGCCAGCTTCAACACCTTCAGGACGTTCTGTAACGCTTCGCAAAACTAAAACTGGCTTATTAAATGATGGCGCTTCTTCCTGAATTCCACCTGAATCTGTCAAAATAAAATAAGATTTTTTAGCAAAATTATGGAAATCTACTACGTCTAAAGGTTCAATCAATTCAATTCTGTCATGACTACCTAAAATCTTTTGAGCCACCTCTCGAACTTTCGGGTTTTTATGCATTGGATATACCAGTGCTAAATCAGTATACTCATCTATTAAGCGTCTAACCGCTTTAAATATATTTTCCATGGGTTTCCCGATATTTTCTCGTCGGTGTGCTGTCATAAGAATGAATTTTTTGTCATGGTATTTATCCATGATGTTAGATTTATAATTGTCATCAACTGTATATTTCATAGCATCAATCGCAGTATTACCAGTGACAACAACACTTTCTGAATATTTCCCTTCACTTAACAAATGCGATGCAGCATTTTTAGTAGGTGCAAAATGTAAGTCAGCTAATACACCAACTAATTGTCTATTCACCTCTTCTGGAAAAGGTGAATATTTATCATAACTTCTAAGCCCTGCTTCAACGTGTCCAATCGGCACTTGGTTATAAAATGCCGCTAAACCACCTGCAAATGTCGTCATCGTATCACCATGTACAAGTACCATGTCTGGTTTTTCTAATTGAATCACTTGTTCTAATTGAGTGATTGATTTAGAAGTTATCTCAGAAAGTGTCTGTCCTGATTTCATAATATTCAAATCGTATTTTGGTTTGATTTCAAAGGTACTTAATACTGAATCAAGCATTTCTCTATGCTGTGCTGTAACAACAACAATTGGCTCGAGCATTTTTTCTTGTTCCAAAGCTTTAACTAAAGGAGCCATCTTTATGGCTTCGGGTCTTGTTCCAAATATGGTCATAATCTTTTTCATCAAACTACTTATCTCCGATTCTTCTATTTAGTACCAAACAATCTATCTCCAGCGTCGCCTAACCCTGGTGTGATATATGCTTTATCATTTAGCTTTTCATCAAGTGCAGCAATATAAATATCTACATCCGGATGTGCTTCATGCATCTTTTCTACGCCTTCTGGTGCTGCAATTAAACACATGAAGCGAATATTTTTAGCGCCACGTTTCTTCAATGAAGTAATAGCTTCAATTGCTGATGCGCCTGTTGCTAACATAGGATCAACAACAATGATTTGTCTTTCAGTAATATCTTGAGGTAACTTAGCAAAATACTCTACAGCCTTTAATGTTTCGGGATCTCGATATAAACCGATATGTCCAACTCTGGCTGCAGGTACTAAACTTAAAATACCATCAGTCATACCTAAACCAGCTCTTAAAATTGGAACGATAGCTAATTTTTTACCAGCTAATCGTTTAGCCGTCATTTTAGTTACAGGCGTTTCAATATCAACATCCTGAAGCTCTAAGTCTCTAGTTACTTCATATGCCATCAACATACCAACTTCGTCTACAAGTTCTCTAAATTCTTTAGTACCTGTATTTACATCTCTAATATAGCTTAGTTTGTGTTGAATTAATGGATGATCGAAAACGTGTACTTTACTCATAAAAATTACTCCTATCTTTGTGTATGTTTATTGATATAGAGGATATTCAGCTGTTAATTTCGCAACGCGTTCTTTAGCTTGTTGTAATTTTTCTTCATCTTTACTATTTTTCAATGCTAAACTGATGATTTTTGCAACTTCCTCAAAAGCTTTTTCATCAAATCCACGCGTTGTTGCAGCAGGTGTACCTAAACGTATACCACTCGTTACAAAAGGTTTTTCTTGATCGAACGGAATGGTATTTTTGTTACATGTGATACCAACTGAATCTAAAGTCTCTTCAGCTTCTTTACCAGTAAGTCCTATAGACCCTTTTACATCAACAGCTACTAAGTGATTATCTGTACCGCCAGAAACAATTCTAAATCCTTCATTAATTAATGCTTCTGCAAGAACTTTTGCGTTTTTAACCACTTGTTGTTGATACGTTTTGAAATTATTTTCTAACGCTTCTCCAAAAGCAACTGCTTTTGCTGCAATAACATGCTCAAGAGGTCCACCTTGAATACCAGGGAAAATTGTTTTATCTATGTCTTTTTTATATTCTTCCTTACATAAAATCATACCACCACGTGGTCCGCGTAATGTTTTGTGTGTTGTAGTTGTTACAAAATCAGCATATTCTACTGGATTTGGATGTAAACCTGCCGCTACTAATCCTGCAATATGTGCCATGTCTACCATTAACTTAGCGTTTACTTCATCTGCGATTTCTTTAAACTTTTTGAAGTCAATTGTTCTTGAATATGCTGATGCTCCTGTCACAATAAGCTTAGGCTTATGCTCTAACGCTAATTTATGAACTTCATCATAATTGATTCGTTCTGTGTCTTTATCTACTCCATATTCAACGAAATTGTAGAATTTACCACTAAAATTAACAGGCGCTCCATGTGTCAAGTGACCACCATGACTCAAATTCATACCTAAAACTGTGTCGCCCATTTCTAATGCAACTAAGTAAACAGCCATGTTCGCTTGTGAACCTGAATGTGGTTGAACATTGACATGTTCAGCTCCAAACAATGCTTTAGCACGATCAATTGCGATGCTTTCAGTAACATCTACAAACTCACAGCCACCATAATATCGGCGTCCTGGATAGCCTTCAGCATACTTATTAGTCAACACTGAACCTTGTGCTTCCATAACCGCTTCCGATACAAAATTTTCCGATGCGATTAACTCTATGTTGCTATTTTGTCTCTGAAATTCTCTCTCGATTGCTTCTGCGATAACTTTATCTTGCTTGGTGATATAAGACATAAAATCTCCCCTTCTTTCAAAAAAACTTATTGGTATTTAGCACGTTCGCCACCAATCTTTTTCGGCCTAGATGTGGCAATAGTTACAATTGCCTGTCCTACTTGCTTTACTGAGGTCCTTACAGGTACACATACATGTTTAATATGCATGCCTATTAATGTTTGACCAATATCAATTCCACAAGGAACAGTAATATGTTCGACCACGATCGGATCCTTCATATGCTGAAAAGCGTATGTTGCCAAACTCCCTCCAGCATGTACATCTGGAACGACGGAAACTTCTTCCATTGTTAATGGATTATACTGAGATTTTTCTATTGTTATCGCTCTGTTGATATGTTCACATCCTTGAAAAGCAAAAGTAACGCCTGTCTCTTTACTCACAACATCTAATGCATTAAAAATAGTTTCTGCAACTTCCATCGAACCGACAGTCCCTATTTTTTCGCCAATGACTTCCGATGTTGAACATCCAATTAAACATATATCTCCTTTATTAAAAAAGGACATATCTTTTAATTCGTCTAATAACATTGTCAAATCTTTCATAAAAGCCCACCCTTCCTAAAAATAAAAAAGGAATATAGCAAAGTGCTACACTCCTCTATTATAACTTATTTAACTGTTAACATATACTAATTATACAGAATTCCTACTAGCAAATAATATCTTTTAATTTTAAAATTAAACTTACAAGTTCTTCATAGGTATGTACATACATTTCTTTTGTTCCACCGTATGGATCTATAACTTCTCCTACTTCTTTTACATATTCATGCAATGTGAAAACATGATTTTGCAAACCAAAGTGTGCCTCTATTAATTCTTTGTGCGAATACGACATCGTCAAAATAATATCTGCTTTCAAATCTGCTTCAGTAAATTGTTGCGATAAGGTCGTTTCAGCTAAATGATGTTCTTCAACTAAGTCTTCAACATAATTCGAAACACCTTGATTGTTCACAGCGAATATACCTCTTGATTCAAATTGATGATTTGGCATAACCTCTTTTGCAATACTTTCCGCTAATGGGCTACGACATGTGTTACCTGTACAAACGAATAAAATCTTCATAGTTCACATCCTTTAATAATGTGATTACCTGCAGCTTTTAACATGCGATTCATAATTGCTTCTGTATTATCATTCAGCTCAAAGCCGTATATATACGCCGCTGAAATATTTATTGTCATCCTGACATAATTGAATGAATTGCGCTTCACTTGGTATAAACGCCATCTTATTACTCGGCACAATAAAAGCTATAGAAGACCAATCTTTACCGTCATTTCCAATTTTGCTCTCAATATCTGTAATAATTGTAAGTGGTGTATTGGGTGAGTAATGCTTATACTTCATACCTGGTGCAATTGGCTGTTCAGTATCATTATAATCAGCATGGGCGATACTATTCGGAAGTATTTCTGTAATCATTGCTGCTGTTATAGAACCAGGTCTTGCAATTTTATAAGGAAAAGATGTGCAATCTAAAACCGTACTTTCTAATCCTTCTTCACTTTGTTCAGCTTGAACAATACCATCGATACGGCCATTCAAATCTTGATATACATGATTGAAAGTTGTTGGTGAAGGTCTACCACTTAAATTAGCACTTGGAGCAGCTAGAGGTTCATTTATGATTTGTAATAATTGTCTACCTACAGAATGGCTTGGCATTCTAACAGCAACTGATGATAAACCTCCAGAAACTTTTCGACATAGATAGCCTGGCTTTAACGGCAATATAAACGAAATAGGGCCCGGCCAGAATGCCTGCATTAACTTTTCTACGCGTGGATCCAAAGTATATGTAAAATCTTTTAATTGACCTTTACTGTGTATATGAACAATAAGCGGATTGTCAGATGGACGGCCTTTAGCTTCATATATTTTAGCTACAGCTTCTTCATCTGTCGCATTTGCTGCAAGTCCATAAACTGTTTCAGTTGGTAAACCTATTAAACCACCGTTTAAAACAATGTCTTTTATTTCATTAATTTTAGGATATTGCTGTAAATCTTCATTATATTCTCTAACATCCCAAATTTTAGTATCCAACTTAATCACGCCTTTCTTATTTATCATAATATAAAGCAAAAAGCTATGCACTTAACTAATCATAGCAAAGGCATAACTTCTAATTACCATTTAAATGAGACGATTCGATCGTGGCCATTTATATCTTTAATAATGTCGATTTTTTTGTCAGGAAATTTATTTAAAATTATTGATTTAAGTGCCTCACCTTGATTGTAACCAATTTCAAAAACAACTGGGCTGCCTTTTTCCATAACGTGAGGTAAATCTTCAATGATTGATTCGTAAATAGCATATCCATGGTTATCTGCAAACAATGCCTGATGTGGTTCGAATCTCGTAACCGTTGGAGACATCGTAACCATATCTTTTTCATCTATATATGGTGGATTAGATATCAAGCCGTTCAACTTGATACCTTCATTAATTAAGGGCTTTAATGCATCCCCTGTTAAAAATTGTATTTGTGATTGATGCTTCTCAGCATTATTACGAGCCATATTCATTGCTTCAAGTGAAATATCAGTAGCAATAACATTTAAATCCGGCTTTTCACATTTCAAAGTAATTGCAAGTACACCACTACCCGTTCCGATATCTACGATTGTTGCATCATCTTCTAACTGTTGTAAGAAATGCAACATTACTTCTTCAGTTTCAGGTCTTGATATCAAACAATTTGAGTTTACATCAAACGTTCTACCATAAAATGAGGCAAAGCCAACTATATACTGTATAGGCTCTCCTAATAACATACGTTGTAATGCTAAGTCGAACTTCATAATCATCGCTTTCGGCATATCATCATGCATGTGGACTACAAAGTCCGTACGCGTCCATTGAAATACATCTAACATTAACCATTCAGCTCGTGTTTGTTCAAACCCTTTTTGTTGTGTTAAATGAATTGCTTCATCTAACTTTTCTTTATAATTCACCATTATTAAGTTCTTTCAATTTATCTGTCTGCTCTGATAAAGTCAGTGCATCTATAATTTCTTCTAAATGGCCTTCCATAATTTGCCCTAATTTTTGAAGCGTTAGACCTATACGATGGTCTGTTACACGGCTTTGTGGATAATTATAAGTTCGAATACGTTCTGAACGATCACCAGTACCGACTGCTGATTTACGTTGTGACGCATACTTTTGTTGTTCTTCTTGAACTTTCATATCGTATAAACGTGCTTTTAACACTTTCATTGCTTTTTCACGGTTTTGAATTTGAGACTTCTCAGAAGATGTTGCAATGACACCAGTTGGTAAATGGGTAATACGTACTGCAGAGTCAGTTGTGTTTACGTGCTGACCACCTGCACCACTTGAACGATACGTGTCGATTTTTAAATCTTCATTTCTAATTTCAATTTCTACATCTTCAACTTCTGGTAAAACTGCCACTGTAGCTGTTGAAGTATGAATACGTCCACCTGATTCTGTTTCAGGCACACGTTGAACGCGGTGCGCACCATTTTCAAATTTCAATTTACTATACGCGCCATTACCAGAAACTGAGAAACTAATTTCTTTGTAACCACCATGGTCACTTTCAGACGCTTCTACTATTTCAGTTTTGAATCCTTGTGATTCAGCATACTTTGAATACATACGCATTAAATCACCAGCAAAAATCGCAGCCTCATCACCACCTGCTGCTGCTCTTATTTCTACAATAACGTCTTTGTCATCATTAGGATCTTTAGGAATCAATAATATTTTAAGCTCTTCTTCAAGATTTGGAAGTTCAGCTTTAATACCATTACTCTCCTCTTTTAACATTTCTACTTCTTCTTTATCATTAGTCTCACTTAACATTTCTTCAATATCAGCTAATTCTTCTTTTTTAGCTTTATAGTTACGATAAACATCTACAGTTTTTTGTAAATCAGCTTGCTCTTTAGAATATTTACGTAATTTATCTGAATCATTTACAACATCTGGGTCACTTAACAGTTCATTTAACTGTTCGTATCTTTCTTCTACAATATCTAATTGATCAAACACTTATAATTCCTCCTTATTATTATCACTAGGTGCTACGATATGGTGCGCGCGACAACGTGGCTCATAACTTTCATTGGCACCTACTAAGATAATCGGATCATCGATTTTAGCTGGTTTACCATTTATTAATCGTTGCGTTCTACTAGATGAAGAACCACAAACAGCACAAACTGCTTGAAGTTTCGTTACTTGTTCACTGACAGCCATCAATTTAGGCATTGGTTCGAACGGTTCGCCCCTAAAATCCATATCTAATCCAGCAACAATAACACGGTGTCCATCTGCTGATAGTTTTTCTACTATACTTACAATTTCATCGTCAAAAAATTGCACTTCGTCTATTCCTATAACATCAACATTAGTTAAGTCGTGCGTCATAATTTCACTTGCTTTAGAAATATTAATCGCTTCAATGGCATTACCATTATGAGAGACCACTTTTTCTTTATGATATCGATCATCAATCGCCGGTTTAAATACAACGACTTTTTGTTTAGCGTATATACCCCTTCTTAGACGTCTTATTAGTTCTTCGGATTTACCGCTAAACATACTACCTGTAATACATTCTATCCAACCGGAATGGTAAGTTTCATACATTGAGAGTTCCACCTTTTTCAAAACATAATCGCTTTATTATATCATATTTCAAATATTCATAAATGTCTTTTTCATAATTATATCGATATTGTACATGAACAATTATTTTATAAATTTGTCTTGCATATTTATATACAGCTATTCTAATTTGTTGCTTCTTATTCGTGCGGTGTTTCTACTCAATACAAACTTTAATAAAGGGGGAAATTTATCATTATGTATTAACAACATGGTATTGAGTCACTTCTTTGAACACAGTCGTAAGTATATACCCTTACTACGCTTATAAATAAAAAAGCTGTCTACAATTCCATTATAGGATGCAGACAGCTTAACGATTACTATATTAGTTGTTTGATTTAAGACCAAACTTTTTGTTGAAACGTTCCACACGTCCATCCGCAGCAGCGAATTTTTGACGTCCAGTGTAGAATGGATGTGAATCAGATGAAATATCTAAACGAATAACTGGGTATTCTTTTCCATCTTCCCACTCCATCATTTCTGAAGATGTTTTTGTAGAACCGCTTAAGAATTTGAAGTTTGTAGTAGTATCTAAAAAGATTACTTGGTGATACTCAGGATGAATTCCTTGTTTCATTATTTTCAGCTCCTTTGCCCTGAACCATCTGGAACAGAGTTATTTGTGAGTTTTTACCCAATACTGTGTAATTATAAAGGTAATTAATTCAAAACGCAAGCCCCTATATAATGTTTATTAAATTATAGGTCGACCCGTTTTAGTACTTTCTTCTGCAGACTTTTGTAGCTGCTTGAAGAAATCTTCATTATTCTTAGACCTTTTAAGTTTGCGAATAAATCTTTCAGTAAAGTCAGTTGAGTCAGTGAATAGATTTCTTAATTGCCATAATGTGTCTAATTCAGATTTACTTATCAACAATTCTTCTTTACGCGTTGAACTTCTGCCAATATCAATTGCAGGGAAGATACGACGTTCAGACAATTTACGATCTAAATGTAACTCCATGTTACCTGTTCCTTTAAATTCTTCGTAAATCATATCGTCCATACGTGAACCCGTATCAACTAATGCAGTTGCAAGTATTGTTAAACTTCCACCCGCTTCAATATTTCTCGCTGCACCGAAGAATGCTTTTGGTTTGTGTAAAGATGCAGGATCTAAACCACCTGATAATGTACGACCACTTGGTGGAATAACTAAGTTATAAGCGCGTGCTAATCTCGTTATAGAATCCATTAAAATAATGACATCTTCCCCAATTTCTACTAAACGCTTTGCACGTTCAAGTAATAATTCAGCTACTTTAACATGGTGTTCTGGTGGTTCGTCAAACGTTGAATGAACGACTTCAGCAGCTTCTACTGAGCGTTCTAAATCTGTTACCTCTTCAGGACGCTCGCCAACTAACAAAATAAATAGCTTTGCATCTGGTTTGTTCGTACTGATTGCATTCGCTATTTCTTTTAATAACGATGTTTTACCTGCTTTAGGTGGCGCCACTATTAAACCACGTTGACCTAAACCAATCGGTGTTACTAAATCCATGATGCGCGTTGAATAATTTTGTGTTTCTGTCTCTAATTTAATACGCTCATCTGGATAAAGTGGTGTCAAAGCTTGGAAATGCGGACGTTTCTTCACTTCTTCTGCGTTATGGTCATTGACAAAGTCAACTTGTAATAAGCCATAATATTTTTCGTTATCTTTAGGTTTTCTAACTTTCCCAGTTACTTTATCCCCACGTTTAATTTCAAAACGACGAATTTGGCTAGCAGATATATAAATATCTTTTTCCCCTTTAGAATAGTTCACTGTTCTTAAAAAACCATAACCATCTGGTTGAATATCATCTAAGATACCTTCCATATAATAGTAAGTTCTTTTTTATTTAATTTACTATAGTTCGTCAACTTAAGAGTTTTAGCTTTTTGAGTGAGTTCCTTGGTAGTATAGTTCTTGTACAATTCGTGGAATGATTCATACTGAGGAGATGTACGTTCTCTTTCAGGCATATAGTTTACACCCATTTCATTATTTTTTAGTTAGTAAGTAATAGATAGGCATGACAATGCATAAATAACTGTGCTAGCACAATCCCATTATGCTAATCCCCAACCTTTTAAATACATGAATAACTATAGCAAATTTTTATTTTAATTACAAAATCTATTTATAAAAATTGCAAAATTAAAACAGTACACAAAACTTAATTAGTCATGTGCACTGTTTTATTGCGATTTTTAATTCAAAAATCAAATTTATTTAAAATATCCAGCTATAGATTTCACTTCTAAGAACTCTTCAATACCATAATCGCCCCATTCACGACCTAAACCAGATTGTTTATAGCCACCAAATGGTAAATCTGGCTTTCTACCTGCTTCGTTTATTTCTACTGTACCTGCTTCAATAGAACGAGCTACTTTATGCAATGTTTCTTTGTCCTTACCAATAACATATCCTGCCAAACCATATTTTGTATCATTTGCAATTTGAATCGCTTCATCTAAATCGTTATAAGTGATAACTGACATTACTGGCCCAAAAATTTCTTCTTGTGCTATCGTCATTTGATTATCTACATTAATAAAAATTGTCGGACGTGCAAAGTATCCTTTTTCAAGTCCTTCTGGTTTACCAGGACCACCATAAAATAATTCAGCACCTTCTTCAATACCTTTATTAATATAATTTTGTACTTGATCAAATTGTTTTTTACTAATGATAGGGCCTACTTGTGTACCATCTTCTCTTGGATTACCGACACGCACTTGGCTAAATTGTTCTTTTAATTCAGCTAAGAATGCATCTTTAATTTTGTTTGGCACTAAAACACGTGTACCAGCTGTACATACTTGACCAGTATTATTAACAACTTTGCCTGTTGTTGCTTTAGCCGCTTCTTTAATATCTACGTCATCTAGGACGATATATGGTGATTTGCCACCAAGCTCTAATGATACCTTTTTAAAATCTTTAGCGGATTTTTC
>OCRJ01000133.1_pt1 | contig 14335 bp, 10 predicted proteins | sample 1502901 | NCBI WGS metagenome assembly OCRJ01 (sample SAMN00990124, study PRJEB22392) | human gut metagenome | reverse complement strand
AAAAGCTATATCCAATCAAGACTTTAAAGGGTTAGTTCCAAATATCAATCAGAATGATAATTATTCTGAAATATATATAATTAACAATACTAAAAACTTAATATATCATTTATATGATGATAGAGGTCTATGGCTAGCTTTTAATAATAATGAAGATTATGCAAGATATTCTGAAAAATATAATGATTTAATATCGGAATTTGATAACGAAGCTATCTAATTTTTTAATATTCGCAGCTATTATTTTTTTTCTTGTTTTATGTTTATTTTAAATCTTACAAATGACAAACCATTAAAAGTAGCATCCCAACATCAAACAAAAAAACAATCCATCAAATAAAAATCGCTACAAAACCAAGTCATTAAACACGCAATAATTAAAATTTTCCACTCATTTTAATTTGGAATTCCAAATGTCGAATTCCAAACTCCAAATTCCAAAAACGCAACTCCAAAATTAAAAGCATTTCCCGAGTAACAGGGAAATGCTTTTTACCTACTGATTACTCTGTCATTAATGATTTTACAACGGAAACCATGTCGTCATGTATGACCAAAGTAGCGTCGCTATCATAAGGTGTTCGATCTTTATTGATAATAATTAAATTGTCGCCTTTAAAATTTGATATTAATCCTGCGGCAGGTTGCACAACGAGTGACGAACCTAATACGACAAGGGTGTCAGCATGTTCAATTTTATTTAATGCCCTTATGATGGTAGGTTGATCTAACATTTCACCGTATAATACGATGTCCGGTCGAATGGCACCACCACAATTATCACAATGTTTCAAAGTTCTATCAATAACATCTGACTTCGTATAAGATTTATGACATGCATTACAATAAAAACGATTTAACGTGCCATGTAATTCATCAACATGTTGACTTCCAGCGTCTGAGTGCAAACCATCGATATTTTGCGTGATGACACCTAAAGATTGTTGATTACGTTCTAATTTTGCAATCCAATCATGAACGATATTAGGCTTCGTATCGACAAATAGTAAACGCTTATGGCAAACCTTCAGGATCATCTTCTAAATAATCACGGCTTAACAAGTATTCTGGCGAAAGTCCATCTTTTGAAATTTCATCAAATAAGCCACCCATTGAACGGAAATCTGGAACGCCACTTGCGACAGATACACCAGCACCTGTAAAAAATGTAATACGATGCGATTGGTCTAAAATATGTTTTAATGTCACTAAATCATTTTCCAAATTAAACACCCCATCAAAATAATGAATGATTTATAACGTCTTTTGCTTTTATTATAGTATATTCATTTTACGATTATCAAAAGCGCAGTTTAAACAGTTCTTTTTAAAAATGAATTATACATATAATCGAACAGTTAAATTATATTAGTTTTTACGCAATTTTTATTATAGAATAAGCATGTATATTAAAATTGATGTCTAAACATAAAGGATAATGACCCATCGCCTAAATAAAGGAGGCAATTTTACATTGAATAAACATGAACGTTTGGACGAAATTGCTAAACTAGTGAATAAAAAGGGCACGATAAGAACGAATGAAATCGTCGAAGGTTTAAATGTGTCTGATATGACAGTTCGAAGAGATTTAATTGAATTGGAAAATAAAGGGATTTTAACGAAGATTCATGGTGGTGCACGCAGTAATTCAACATTTCAGTATAAAGAAATATCGCATAAAGAAAAACATACCCGTCAAATTGCAGAAAAACGATTTATAGCTAGAAAAGCTGCATCATTAATTGAAGATGGGGATACTTTGTTTTTCGGACCAGGAACAACAGTGGAACTATTAGCAGAAGAAGTCAATCATCATACGCTCACAATTATTACGAATTGTTTGCCGGTGTATAAAATTTTGTTAGAAAAACAAACAGCACATTTTCGTGTCTATTTAATTGGTGGTGAAATGCGCCATATTACAGAAGCATTTGTAGGTGAAATGGCGAATGCCATGTTGGAAAAACTAAGATTTAGCAAGATGTTCTTTAGTAGTAACGCAGTAAATAAAGGTGCTGTGATGACATCTACATTAGATGAAGCCTATACGCAACAATTGGCACTAAGTAATTCAATTGAAAAATACTTGTTAATCGATCATACGAAAGTTGGCAAAGAAGATTTTACATCATTTTGTCAGTTAAACGAATTGACTGCAGTGGTCATGGACTATGAAGATGAAGAAAAAGTAGAAACGATTAAAACATATATTGAAGTAGTCGACTAAATTAAAAATATAACTGCATTGTTAAAATATGTGTCTATATGCTCATAAGTGAATGTGAATTTGCATTCATTTATGGGTTATTTTTTTGCAAATTTATGTCAACGGGAACCTCGACAAAGTTTTACTACAATTTCAGACGAATACCTAATTAAAACAACACCACAGTATGAATGTTCACTTATTGTTTGAAAATATGTCATAAACAAACAGATTATAAACATATTATGTTGATTTATTGTTTGTTTATGTTTATAATTTAAACGTAATCAAATTGAAAGCCTTTTCTCAAGATTTTCATAACCTACAAATAAACATGTCATATTTTAAGAAAGGTATTTCAAAATTAAAGTAAAAAGGAGTCTTATTATGGCGATTATTATTGGTTCAGATGAAGCTGGCAAACGATTAAAAGAAGTCATCAAATCATACTTATTAGACAATAAATATGATGTTGTTGACGTAACAGAAGGACAGGAAGTTGACTTTGTTGATGCAACTTTGGCTGTAGCAAAAGATGTTCAAAGTCAAGAAGGTAACTTAGGTATTGTTATCGATGCATTTGGTGCAGGTAGCTTTATGGTTGCTACAAAAATCAAAGGCATGATTGCTGCTGAAGTATCAGATGAACGCTCTGGATATATGACTAGAGGCCATAACAATTCAAGAATGATCACTATGGGATCTGAAATTGTTGGAGACACATTAGCGAAAAATGTCGTTAAAGGTTTTGTTGAAGGTAAATACGATGGTGGTAGACACCAAATCCGCGTAGATATGCTTAATAAAATGTGCTAAGGAGGAAAAATTACTATGAAGATTGCATTAGGATGCGACCATATTGTTACAGATACAAAAATGCGTGTATCTGAATTTTTAAAATCAAAAGGACATGAAGTCATTGACGTAGGAACATACGATTTCACAAGAACACATTATCCAATTTTTGGTAAAAAAGTTGGCGAACAAGTTGTTAGCGGGAATGCAGACTTAGGTGTTTGTATTTGTGGAACAGGTGTCGGTATTAACAATGCTGTAAATAAAGTACCTGGCGTTCGTTCAGCACTAGTACGTGATATGACATCAGCGTTATATGCTAAAGAAGAATTAAATGCGAACGTCATTGGCTTTGGTGGACGTATTATTGGTGAGTTATTAATGTGCGATATTATCGATGCATTTATTAACGCTGAATATAAACCAACTGAAGAGAATAAAAAATTAATCGCTAAAATTAAACATTTAGAAACAAGCAATGCAGATCAAGCTGATCCACATTTCTTTGATGAATTCTTAGAAAAATGGGACAGAGGCGAATACCACGATTAAGGGACGACACATATGATTTTAACTTTAACATTAAATCCATCCGTTGATATTTCATATCCATTAACAGCATTGAAATTAGATGATGTTAATCGTGTTCAAGAAGTAAGTAAAACAGCTGGTGGTAAAGGTTTAAATGTAACAAGAGTACTTGCGCAAGTAGGCGAGCCAGTCCTTGCGAGTGGTTTTATTGGCGGTGAATTAGGTCAATTTATTGCTAAAAAATTAGATCATGCCGACATCAAGCATGCATTTTATAACATTAAGGGTGAAACACGAAACTGCATTGCAATTTTACATGAAGGGCAACAAACAGAAATTTTAGAGCAGGGACCGGAGATTGATAATCAAGAGGCTGCAGGATTTATTAAACATTTTGAACAATTATTAGAAAAAGTTGAAGCAGTTGCTATTTCAGGTAGCTTACCTAAAGGATTAAATCAAGATTATTATGCACAAATTATTGAACGATGCCAAAACAAAGGTGTGCCTGTGATATTGGACTGCTCGGGTGCAACTTTGCAAACAGTTTTGGAAAATCCATACAAACCAACAGTCATTAAACCAAACATTTCTGAACTATATCAATTGCTTAACCAGCCACTTGATGAAAGTTTAGAAAGTTTGAAACAGGCAGTGTCACAACCCTTATTCGAAGGGATTGAGTGGATTATTGTGTCTTTAGGTGCACAAGGTGCATTCGCTAAGCACAATCATACATTCTATAGAGTGAATATTCCGACAATAAGCGTATTAAATCCGGTTGGTTCAGGTGATTCTACAGTTGCTGGAATTACTTCAGCAATTCTCAATCATGAAAACGACCACGATTTACTAAAAAAAGCCAATACTTTAGGCATGCTGAATGCGCAAGAAGCACAAACAGGTTATGTCAATTTAAATAATTATGATGATTTATTCAATCAAATTGAAGTTGTAGAGGTGTAAAAAATGTCAAAATCGAATCAAAAAATCGCATCAATTGAACAACTAAGTAATAACGAAGGTATCATTTCTGCATTAGCATTTGACCAACGTGGTGCTTTAAAACGCATGATGGCAAAACATCAAACTGAAGAGCCAACTGTAGCTCAAATTGAACAATTAAAAGTATTAGTTGCGGAAGAATTAACACAATATGCATCTTCAATTTTATTAGATCCAGAATACGGTTTACCAGCATCTGATGCACGTAACAAAGATTGTGGATTATTGCTAGCTTATGAAAAAACTGGTTATGACGTAAATGCTAAAGGTCGTTTACCTGACTGTTTAGTAGAGTGGTCTGCAAAACGTTTAAAAGAACAAGGTGCAAATGCTGTTAAATTCTTACTTTACTATGATGTTGATGATGCTGAAGAAATTAACATTCAAAAGAAAGCATACATTGAAAGAATCGGTTCAGAATGTGTTGCAGAAGACATTCCTTTCTTCTTAGAAGTATTAACATACGATGACAACATTCCTGATAACGGTAGTGTTGAATTCGCAAAAGTTAAGCCTAGAAAGGTTAACGAAGCAATGAAATTATTCTCAGAACCACGCTTTAATGTTGATGTATTGAAAGTTGAAGTACCAGTAAACATGAAGTATGTAGAAGGCTTTGCTGAAGGTGAAGTGGTTTATACAAAAGAGGAAGCGGCACAACACTTTAAAAATCAAGATGCAGCAACTCATTTACCATACATTTACTTAAGTGCTGGTGTTTCTGCGGAATTATTCCAAGAAACTTTAAAATTTGCTCACGAAGCTGGTGCTAAATTCAACGGTGTACTTTGTGGCCGTGCTACATGGTCTGGTGCTGTTCAAGTATACATTGAACAAGGTGAAGATGCTGCTCGTGAATGGTTACGTACAACTGGTTTCAAAAATATTGATGACTTAAATAAAGTATTAAAAGATACTGCGACATCTTGGAAACAAAGAAAATAAGTATAAAAGGGGATTAATGCTATGAATAGAGAAGAAGTCCAATTATTAGGTTTTGAAATTGTTGCATTTGCAGGGGATGCACGTTCTAAGTTTTTAGAAGCATTGACAGCAGCTCAAGCTGGAGATTTTGCAAAAGCAGATGCATTGATTGAAGAAGGAAACAATTGCATTGCTGAAGCGCATAGAGCACAAACAAGCCTGTTAGCTAAAGAAGCACAAGGTGATGATATTGCATACAGTGTAACGATGATGCATGGTCAAGACCATTTAATGACAACAATTTTACTGAAAGATTTAATGAAGCATTTATTAGAATTTTATAAAAGAGGGTGATGACAATGATGCAAAAATTGATCGCACAAATTGAAAAAGGGAAGCCATTTTTCGAGAAATTATCACGTAACATATATTTAAGAGCCATCCGTGATGGATTTATTTCTGCAATGCCTGTCATCTTATTCTCAAGTATCTTTCTATTAATTGCATACGTGCCAAATATATTTGGTTTTAAATGGGATAAAGGCATGGAAGCCATTTTAATGAAACCATATAACTATACGATGGGGCTTGTAGCATTTTTAGTAGCAGGAACGACAGCGAAATCTTTAACAGATTCATTTAACCGTAAGCTAGAAAGTACAAATCAAATTAACTTTATTTCTACAATGCTAGCAGCGATGTGTGGATTCTTGTTCTTAGCTTCTGATCCAGCCAAAGATGGTGGATTCTTAAGTGCATTTATGGGAACTAAAGGTTTATTAACAGCATTTTTATCAGCATTTGTAACTGTTATTGTTTATAACTTCTGTGTGAAGCGCAATATTACAATTAAAATGCCGAAAGAAGTACCGCCGAATATTTCACAAGTATTTAAGGACTTAATTCCATTTTCAGCGGTAATCATCATTCTTTATGCATTAGATTTAGTCATTCGCAACAGCTTTAAATCAAATGTAGCGGAAGGTATTTTAAAATTATTCGAACCATTATTTACAGCAGCAGATGGATGGATTGGTGTCACAATTATCTTTGGTGCCTTTGCATTATTCTGGTTTGTAGGAATTCATGGTCCATCAATAGTAGAGCCAGCAATTGCAGCCATTACATATGCGAATATCGAAGCGAACTTCAAGTTGCTTCAAGCTGGAGAACACGCAGATAAAATTATTACATCAGGTACACAAATGTTTATCGTTACTTTTGGAGGTACGGGTGCAACATTGGTCGTCCCGTTCATGTTTATGTGGATGACGAAATCTAAACGAAACAAAGCGATTGGACGTGCATCAGTTGTACCAACATTCTTTGGTGTAAACGAACCAATTTTATTTGGTGCACCACTAGTATTGAATCCTGTGTTCTTTATTCCATTTGTATTAGCACCAATTGTTAACGTATGGATTTTCAAACTTTTCGTTGAAGTGTTAGGAATGAATAGTTTTAGTGTGAATTTACCTTGGACAACACCAGGTCCATTGGGCATTATCATGGGTACAGGTTTTGGTTTATGGTCATTCGTTCTAGCTATTACTTTGATTGTTGTAGATATTATTATTTACTACCCATTCCTAAAAGTTTATGATAGTGAAATTCTTGATGAAGAAGAAGGACGTAAAGAAAGTAATTCAGATTTAAAAGAAAAAGTTGCAGCAAACTTTGATACGAAAAAAGCTGATTCAATTTTAGCGGCAAGTGGTGTATCAGACGATGCAGCTAAAGCTTCAAATATCACAGAACAAACAAATGTCTTAGTACTTTGTGCCGGTGGTGGTACAAGTGGATTATTAGCCAATGCACTTAATAAAGCAGCTGAAGAATATCATGTGCCAGTGAAAGCGGCAGCTGGCGGATATGGCGCACATATGGACATTATGAAAGAGTACCAATTAATCATTTTAGCGCCACAAGTTGCGTCTAACTATGAAGATATTAAGCAAGATACAGATAGATTAGGTATTAAATTAGCGAAGACTCAAGGTGCCGAATATATCAAATTGACACGAGACGGCCAAGCAGCCCTTGATTTCGTTCAACAACAATTTGAAAATTAAGAATAGGAGTTTTTCATATGACTAAAACATTACCTGAAGATTTTATTTTTGGTGGAGCAACAGCAGCATATCAAGCAGAAGGTGCGACAAATACGGATGGTAAAGGTCGTGTAGCATGGGATACGTATTTGGAAGAAAACTATTGGTACACTGCAGAACCAGCGAGTGATTTTTATAACAGATATCCAGTGGATTTAGAATTAAGTGAAAAATTCGGTGTTAATGGTATCCGTATTTCAATTGCATGGTCACGTATCTTCCCAAATGGATATGGCGAAGTTAACCCTAAAGGTGTTGAGTATTACCATAAGTTATTTGCAGAGTGTCATAAACGTCATGTTGAACCATTTGTAACATTGCATCATTTTGATACACCAGAAGTGTTACACAAAGATGGCGATTTTCTAAATCGTAAAACGATTGACTACTTTGTAGATTATGCTGAATATTGTTTTAAAGAATTCCCAGAAGTAAAATATTGGACTACATTCAATGAAATTGGACCAATTGGTGATGGCCAATATTTAGTAGGTAAATTCCCTCCAGGTATTAAATATGATTTTGAAAAAGTTTTCCAATCTCATCATAATATGATGGTTGCTCATGCAAGAGCAGTGAAATTATTCAAGGATGGCGGCTATCAAGGAGAAATTGGTGTTGTACACGCATTGCCAACAAAATATCCGTTCGATCCATCAAATCCTGAAGATGTTCGTGCAGCAGAATTAGAAGATATCATCCATAATAAATTCATCTTAGATGCAACATATTTAGGTAAGTATTCTCGTGAAACGATGGAAGGTGTGCAACATATCTTATCTGTTAATGGCGGTAAATTAAATATTACAGATGAAGATTATGCCATTTTAGATGCAGCCAAAGATTTAAACGACTTCTTAGGTATCAATTACTACATGAGTGACTGGATGAGAGGTTACGATGGAGAATCTGAAATCACGCATAATGCGACAGGTGATAAAGGCGGTTCTAAATACCAACTTAAAGGTGTCGGACAACGTGAATTTGATGTCGACGTACCTCGCACAGACTGGGACTGGATGATCTATCCTCAAGGTTTATATGATCAAATCATGCGTGTTGTTAAAGATTATCCTAATTATCACAAGATTTATATCACTGAAAATGGTTTAGGATATAAAGATGAATTTATTGAATCTGAAAAAACAGTTCATGATGATGCACGTATTGATTATGTAAGACAACATTTGAACGTTATTGCAGATGCTATTAAAGATGGTGCAAATGTTAAAGGTTACTTTATTTGGTCATTAATGGATGTGTTCTCTTGGTCAAATGGTTATGAAAAACGATATGGTTTATTCTATGTCGATTTTGAGACTCAAGAACGTTATCCTAAGAAAAGTGCTTATTGGTACAAAGAGTTAGCCGAAACAAAAGAAATTAAATAATTATAGATATTAAAATGCCTATCAGTCGAGTGCTGGTAGGTCTTTATTTATAAAAAGAGATAAATTAAACATGCATATACATATTTATATATTAATCAATGGGTGACACACCATTGAAAGCTAAAGAAGCAATCAATTAACAAATGTTAACGGACAACTTTCCAAAGTCATCTTAAAAGTTAATGATGTATTCAAAATCAACTAAAGGACATTTTTAATCACATCCTTTATACTTATATAAAAGACATGAATGGGAGTTAAAAGTGTGAAGAAAATTTTTGTAATTATTACGACATTGTTAGCGGTCGCTATTATTATAGGCTCTATTATTACGGTGGTGTTTAGTCAACGACAGGCACAAACATTTAAAATACAACAACAGCAATTTGTTAAAAAGCCAATTCCAACATTGTTCTTACATGGATTTGGTGGTAGTGCCAATTCTGAAAAGTTTATGGTGAAGCAAGCAGAAAAAAGAGGGGTAACTAAAGATATCATCACTGCTTACGTTTCAAAGGATGGTGCAGTGACATTTAAAGGGAAACTAAGAAAAGATGCAGTGAATCCTATTGTGAAAATTGAACTTGAAAATAACAGACAAGGCTATTTGGATAAGAATGCTGCGTGGTTTAAAAATGTACTGACTAAGTTACAATCTGAATACAATTTCGATAAATTCAACTTTGTCGGTCACTCAATGGGGAACTTAACATTTGCACAATATATGATGACATATGGTAACGACAAGTCACTGCCACAGTTAAACAAACAAGTGAATATTGCAGGGACATTTAATGGTGTTTTAAATATGAATGAAGATGTCAATGAAATTACAGTTGATAAAGATGGTAAACCAAGTCGAATGAATCAACCTTATCAGCAATTACGCGTGCTAAAAGATATTTATAAAGGTAAAGGTATCGAAGTGCTAAATATTTATGGAGATCTGAAAGATGGTACACATTCAGACGGCAGAGTGTCTAATAGTTCTTCGAAATCATTAAAATATTTACTGGGAAATAGTCCGAAAAGTTATCGAGAATCTAAATATGAAGGTGAGCCTGCACAGCATAGTCAGCTTCATGAGAATGAAAATGTTGCTAATGAGTTAATCGACTTCTTATGGAAAAAATAAAGCAACTGCTAGTTTTTCGGGGGCAAAAAAGCTTGTAATATTAGAGCTTTTCAAAAATTATCTATTGTTTGAGAGTTTCCATAAAATGTCTAAGTCGTAACATTTTAAATTTATGATTATAGCAAATATAATGTGGTTGAAGTTACATGAATGAATCAGTGCTTAAGTCAAAATATAACAACTAAGAATGTATTTGCATACAGACATCACGAAGACACAATTCAAACTTAACGCTTAAGTAACAAATAAGTAAAAGTTTCAAATAAAGAAAGGTGATTAATGATGCAAAATAAACAAATTCTTTTTAACAAAATACCAGAAGGCATGCCTCAAGAGGATACATTCAAAATTGAAGAGATTGACACGCCTAAACTTGAGAGCGATGGTGTACTTGTACAAACGCTGTATATTTCAGTGGATCCATATATGAGAGGACGTATGACTAAGGCAGATTCGTATGTACAGCCTTTTGAAATTGGTAAACCGATTGTTAGCCATGTCGTTGCAAAAGTAATTGATTCGACACTCGCAGATTATAAAAAAGGAGATGTCGTTGTAGGTATGTTGCCTTGGCGAATCATTAATCATGTCCAAGCGGATCAAATTACTAAAGTTCCAACGACAGATGTACCACTTGATTTATATTTAAGTGTTTTAGGAATGCCAGGACAAACAGCATATCATGGTCTGCTTGATATTGGACAACCTAAAGCCGGTGATACTGTTGTGGTTTCAGCTGCATCTGGTGCTGTAGGTTCAGTTGTAGGTCAAATTGCTAAGATTAAAGGTTGCCGTGTAGTAGGTATTGCGGGTGGCGACAAAAAAGTAAATTATTTAACAGAGACACTGGGCTTTGACGCTGGTATTGATTATAAGAAAGAGGATTTTGCAGAAGCGTTAGCACAAGCAGTACCAGATGGTATTGATGTTTATTTTGAAAATGTTGGTGGAACAGTTGGCGATGAAGTATTTAAGCATTTAAATCGTTTTGCACGTGTACCAGTATGTGGCGCAATTTCGTCATATAATCATCCTGAAGCCGATATCGGACCACGTATTCAAGGTACGCTTATTAAGAAGCAAGTAATGATGAGAGGCTTCTTAGTAAGTGAATTCGCTAATGCTTTTAAAGAAGCTAGTGAACAGCTTGCAACATGGGTTCAAGAAGGTAAAATTCAGTCACAAGTAACCATTGAAGATGGTTTTGAAAATGCGCCACGTGCATTTAAAAATTTATTTACTGGCGATAACTTTGGTAAACAAGTTATTAAAGTAACGGAATAATAAAGTATACGTTTTCACAAACTAACTTTGTTAATTGACTAAAATTTAATAATTTTTTATCTAAAGCAAATTTGTTCAGTAACATGGTAGAAATAAGTCTAAAATGTAATACGAAAGTCGTCTGTAATTATTTATATATTCAAATGAAAAAGGAGTCATGATGCTGCGATATAAGCACACATGGCTTCTATTTTGTATAATAAGAAATAAGTTCATAAATGAGGTGAAACGATATGAAAATGATAGGATTTGAAAAGCCCTTTAAATTGGAAGAAGGAAATTTATTTAAAGTATACGAACAAAGAAAGCCAACGCCAGAAAACGATGATATCTTAGTCAAAGTAAATAGCATTAGTGTAAATCCTGTAGATACAAAGCAACGACAAATGGAAGTCACTCAAGCACCTCGTGTACTTGGGTTTGATGCTATTGGTACTGTTGAAGCTATCGGACCAGACGTTACATTATTTAGTCCGGGTGACGTTGTATTTTATGCTGGATCGCCAAATAGACAAGGATCAAATGCGACATATCAATTGGTGTCAGAAGCTATAGTTGCAAAAGCGCCACACAACATAAGTGCTAATGAAGCGGTTAGTCTACCGCTAACTGGTATTACGGCATATGAAACGTTTTTTGATACATTTAAAATTTCACATAATCCTTCTGAAAATGTAGGTAAATCCGTGTTAATCATTAATGGCGCTGGGGGTGTAGGAAGTATTGCCACTCAAATTGCTAAACGGTATGGTTTAACTGTCATTACAACAGCATCACGACAAGAAACAACAGAGTGGTGTGAAAAGATGGGCGCAGATATCGTATTGAATCATAAAGAGGATTTAGTGCGTCAATTTAAAGAAAAAGAAATTCCATTAGTAGATTATATATTTTGCACCTATAATACAGACTTGTATTACAATACTATGATTGAACTGATAAAACCATTAGGGCATATTACAACTATCGTAGCTTTTAATGAAGATCAAGATTTAAATGCACTAAAATTAAAAAGTATAACATTTACACATGAATTTATGTTTGCGCGTCCAATTCATCGAACGCCTGATATGATTAAACAACATGAGTATTTAGAAGATATTACGAAAAATATAGAATCAGGACATTATCAACCAACAACGACACAAGTTTTTGAAGGTTTATCACCTGAAAACTTATATCAAGCACATCAATTGTTGGAAAAACAATCAATGATTGGGAAATTAGTAATTAATATATAGTTTAGTAAGTAAAGTCGCCTTATGCAGAAAATACTGTATAGGGCGACTTATTTCTTGTGTCTAGCGACTATTGATTCTAAACGGAAATATGGCAACTTTGCAGGTATCAATTCAATAATGCACTAGAAAGGCATTACTTAAATACAATAAAATACTTTGTTGCTCAATGATAAATAATTTGAGTGTGTTTTATATATCATTTTTAAAAGATGAGGCATTATTAATTGTGTCTATATAAAATTACAAATGATTAAAATGTTGCAGTTATGGGTATGAACTTACCATTACACAGAAAGGGTTTGTATTTATGAAAAATAAATCAGTAAGTCTAGTGTTTTGGGTATCTTTAGTGATATGTACGATATTTGTTGCTTTTGGAGCAATATTTCCGAAACAGTTAGAAAAACTCACGCAAAACATTACTACATTTATTGCGCTACATTTTTCTTGGTATTATTTATTGCTCGTTTTAGTTATTTTATTTGTCTGTGTGTATATTTTATTTTCGAGATACGCAAACATTACATTAGGTGAAGAAGGCGAAGATCCTGAATTCTCATTGCCGTCTTGGTTTGCTATGTTATTTAGTGCTGGTATGGGAATAGGACTTGTGTTCTGGACAACGGCAGAACCAATCAGTCATGCCTTCAAATTAACGCCTATTCATAAAGCTGGCACGCAATCTGCAATTAATGATGCAATGCAGTTTTCATTTTTCCATTGGGGGATTCATGCATGGGCAGTCTATGGTATTGTCGCGCTTGTGTTTGCATATTTTAGCTTTCATAAAGGATATCCTGGCTTAGTCAGCGCTACATTGACGCCTTTATTAGGTGAAAAGGCAATGCGTGGACCTTTAGGTGGTGCCATTGATGTATTGGCAGTCATAGCTACAGTAACAGGCGTTGCTGCAACATTAGGTTTCGGTGCATTGCAAATAAACGAAGGTTTACATTTTTTATTTAATGTACCGAGTAACTTCACGATGCAAGTAATCTTGATTGTCATTGCAACCATATTATTTACTTGGTCAGCATGGTCAGGTATCGATAAAGGTATCAAAACGTTGAGTAATATCAACATGTTACTTGCTTTTGTAGTACTTATTGGTCTTTTTATTGTTGGGCCAACGCTATACATTTTAAATACATTTACGAATGGTCTAGGTAATTATATTGCAAATTTCTTTAGTATGAGTTTACGCATTCCGTCTGGCGGTCAAAAATTCCAATGGTTACAAAATTGGACAATCTTTTACTGGGCATGGTGGATATCTTGGGCACCATTTGTAGGTATATTTATTGCACGTGTGTCAAAAGGACGTACGATTAAAGAATTTATTCTAGGTGTACTTTTTGTCCCGGCGTTAGTTTGCTTTATATTCTTTGCGGTATTCGGCGCGTCAGCAATTTACTTACAAGATAATCATATTGCCGATATTGCTAAAGCTGCGACAGAAACAGCAACTTTTGCAACGCTACAACATTACCCACTAGGTTTTGTATTAAGCTTAATTACTTTACTTGTTATTATGATTTTCTTTGTTACATCAGCGGATTCGGCAACTTATGTTTTAGGTATGTTGAGTTCAAGAGGTGATATTAATCCGAAGTCATTTGTCAAAGTGAGTTGGGGTATCATTATGGCATTATTTGCAATTATCATGATCTACACAGGTGGTACGCAAGCGATACAAAATTTATTAATCA
>OCRJ01000131.1_pt1 | contig 14556 bp, 8 predicted proteins | sample 1502901 | NCBI WGS metagenome assembly OCRJ01 (sample SAMN00990124, study PRJEB22392) | human gut metagenome | reverse complement strand
TATAAAATTAAAATATATCGTTCGTTATCATTTAGCGTTTGTTTTTATTTCAAGTTTTTCGCTAAATTTTTCCAAACAAAAATATGTTACTGTAAATTAAAATATGGTAAACTATGAAAATGAAATGAAAACATGTTATTATAATGAATAAAACGTTTACAAGGAGGAAATTATGACAGTTACTATATATGATGTAGCAAGAGAAGCGCGTGTCTCTATGGCCACAGTGTCGCGTGTTGTTAATGGGAACCAAAATGTTAAAGCAGAAACTAAAAATAAAGTTAACGAAGTCATTAAGCGTTTGAATTATCGTCCAAATGCTGTTGCTAGAGGTTTAGCTAGTAAAAAGACAACAACAGTAGGTGTGATCATTCCAGATATATCTAATATCTATTATTCACAACTTGCTCGTGGACTTGAAGATATTGCAACAATGTATAAATATCACTCAATTATTTCAAATTCAGATAACGATCCTGAAAAGGAAAAAGAAATTTTTAATAACTTATTAAGTAAACAGGTTGATGGTATTATTTTCCTTGGTGGTACAATTACTGAAGAAATGAAAGAATTGATAAATCAATCATCTGTACCTGTAGTAGTATCAGGAACAAATGGTAAGGATGCACATATAGCATCAGTTAATATTGATTTTACTGAAGCTGCGAAAGAAATTACGGGAGAATTAATTGAAAAAGGCGCTAAATCATTTGCTTTAGTAGGTGGAGAACATTCTAAAAAAGCTCAAGAAGATGTTTTAGAAGGTTTAACTGAAGTGTTAAATAAAAATGGTCTTCAATTAGGTGATACATTGAATTGTTCTGGTGCTGAAAGTTATAAAGAAGGCGTAAAAGCTTTTGCCAAAATGAAAGGTAATCTTCCAGATGCTATATTATGTATCAGTGACGAAGAAGCTATTGGTATTATGCATAGTGCAATGGATGCTGGTATTAAAGTTCCAGAGGAATTACAAATTATTAGTTTCAATAATACACGTTTAGTTGAGATGGTTAGACCACAACTTTCTAGTGTTATTCAACCATTATATGATATCGGTGCAGTAGGGATGCGCTTATTAACAAAATATATGAACGATGAAAAGATAGAAGAACCAAATGTAGTTTTACCTCACAGAATTGAATACCGAGGAACTACAAAATAAATTCACAAAATTAGGCATTCATCTAACGACCCGAATTATATGGGTGTTGGAAGAATGCCTTTTATTTATCTTTTAAAATCGTTGCAGATTAGGTTACTTATTGACGAGTAGATTCGTACCAACTCGCTATATGTAAAGCTAATTTTTTATTTTTTTCACTAATTTCTTTTGTGCGGGGGACATAGGTATAATCATTTAAACGATCTTCCCATCTTTTAGGTAATAATTCAGATGAATAATGTTTCCATTTATTAATCCATTCTAACGGTAAATAACCACTTTGAATTGGTTGATCAATTAAACTTAAGAATACATGACTCCATGCACGTGGTACGACTCTCCAAATATTGTAGCCTCCGCCACCAAACATAATTACCTTTCCATTCGTATAAGTATCAGCTAAATATTTTACAAAATATGGGATTTCATATAATGAATGTAACGTACAATTTAGATGAGTTAGTGGATCACGATAATGTATATCGACACCATTTACGCTTAGAATAATATCAGGTTTAAAACTCTTTACGACAGGCTCAACTGTTAATTTAAAACACTCCAAAAATGATGCATCTTCTGTATACGGTTCAAGTGGGACATTTACAGTGTGTCCATAGCCGATATCTTCACCGCGTTCAGTATAGTGACCAGAGCCTGGGAAAAGAAACTTTCCGGTTTCATGGATAGAATAAGTAGTAACATGGTTATCGGCATAGAAACTCCATTGTGTACCATCTCCATGATGTGCATCGGTATCTATGATTAAAACGCGTTGATTGTATTCTTTAGCTAAGTATTGTGCGGTAATTGCAATATCATTGTATATACAAAAACCACTTGCTCGACCAGGTTGAGCGTGATGCAAACCACCACCTAAGTGACAACCATTTAATACTTTGCCTGACATAATAAGATCTGCTAAAGTTAAAGCGCCTCCAACAATTGTGGCACTATGGCGGTGCATATGCTTAAATTGACCATTCTCTTCATCATTTAATCCATATTTCTTAGCCTCATCTTCACTGATAATGCCATGTGAAGCATGCTTAATAGCTTCGACGTAATCATATTTATGAATTAACATTAATTCGTCATCTGTTGCAATTCTAGGTTGTACTATTTGTTCTGGAGACAATAAATTTGCATTCAAAAGTAGCTCTGTTGTTAATTTTAAACGCATTTGATTGAAGGGATGTTGGTCATGAAATCGATATTGTAATAACTTATCTGAATAAACATATGCAGTTTTTGATGAATGTTGTTGCATATAATCCCTCCGATATTCCAAAAATTAAAAGAAAAACCGATTCATATAACGAATATCATCAAACGCTTGTTGCTGTTCTAATGTAATGTTTTTGCCAATTCTTGCCATTAAACAATTAGCTGGATGACTTGTTATTTCTGGATCATCTGTAGCGAATATTTCAAGTCCACCAGTTGCCATTAACCGCTGCATTAATTTTTTATAGTCAAATACATCTAACTTTGAATTTTTTAAATCCCAATGCCAGTAATATTCTGTAGTTATAACGATATAATTCTCGAATTCTGGTGTAGAAAGGCTAAGTTGTATCAGCTTTTCTGCAAGTTGTAATTGCCTAAAATTGATGCTGACTTCAATTGCCCCCAATTCGATTAAATATGGAAGGTTACCTGTAGACCAGCGCTCAATTTCATCAGGATAGTGGAAAGTGACATAACCCACAATGAGTTGATCTTGGCGAGCAACATAAATTCTACCTTCTGGTAATGTTGTAATTTCTAACAAAGCTTCATACTGATCTTCAGCATCTCTAAATGCGGTTAAATGCGCATCGAAAGTAAGCGCTTTCAAATCTTCGTATGTTAAAGGACCTTCAATAACAAATTGCTTGTCATGAATGTAATAATCTTCGGATTGATACGTCTTTAAATGATTCATATTTTCAACTCCTCAATCGACGTCGTGATTGTATTAAATTCATTATATAGAAAATTTACAATAATTAATACTAGAAAAAGAATAAAAGTAAAAATTTTGAATAATTAGAAATGTTATGTATAATATTGAGAAAGAAAGCGTTTTCACATAACAAAGGGGGAGTTTCAAATGAAAGTCGAAGTTTATAAAGGAGCGCAAGGCAAACATAACCTTAAAGATTATGAAGAAACATATAATACTTTTGATTGGAAAGACGTAGAACAAGCATTTTCTTGGAGTGAAACTGGAAAAATGAACATGGCATATGAATGTATAGATCGCCATGTAGATCAAGGATTAGGGGATAAAATAGCGTTAAATTACAAAGATGAGCACAGAAAAGAATCGTACTTATAAAGATATGCAACGGTTATCTAATAAAGCAGCGAATGTTTTGTCTGAACATGCAGAAGTTGACAAAGGTGACAGAGTATTTATATTTATGTCGCGTACACCTGAACTATATTTTGCGTTGTTAGGTGTTTTAAAAATTGGTGCAATTGTTGGGCCGTTATTTGAAGCATTTATGGAAAAGGCAGTTGCTGATAGATTAGAGAACAGTGAAGCTAAAGTGTTAATTACTAATAAGGCATTGTTACCTCGAGTACCTGTAGATAAATTACCGAACTTGAAAAAAATTGTTGTCGTAGATGAGGATGTAGAAGACAATTACATAGACTTCATTAGTTTGATGGAAACTGCTAGCGATGAATTTGACATTGAATGGTTAAAGTCGGATGATGGTTTGATTTTACATTATACATCAGGTTCTACTGGGCAACCTAAAGGTGTATTGCATGTTCAACAAGCAATGTTAGTGCACTATATTTCTGGAAAATATGTATTAGATTTACAAGAAGATGATGTTTATTGGTGTACAGCAGATCCAGGTTGGGTTACAGGAACATCTTATGGTATTTTTGCACCATGGTTAAATGGCGCTACAAATTGTATAGCTGGTGGTCGCTTTTCACCAGAACAGTGGTATAGTATGATTGAAGATTTTAAAGTGACGATTTGGTATACGGCACCAACAGCTTTAAGAATGTTAATGAGTGCTGGTGACGATATTGTTGAGAAATATGACTTGTCATCGTTACGTTCGATTCTATCAGTAGGTGAGCCTTTAAATCCTGAAGTTATAAAATGGGCGAAAAAAGTATACGGTTTAACGGTGTTAGATACTTGGTGGATGACAGAAACAGGTGGACATATGATTGTTAACTATCCAACGATGGACGTCAAGCTTGGCTCAATGGGCAAACCATTACCTGGTATTCAAGCTGCAATTATCGATGATGCAGGTAATGAATTACCACCAAATCGAATGGGCAACCTTGCTATAAAAAAAGGCTGGCCATCAATGATGTATCGTATCTGGAAGAATCCAGAAAAATATAAGTCATATTTTATTGGAGACTGGTATGTATCTGGTGATTCGGCATATAAAGATGAAGATGGTTACTTCTGGTTCCAAGGACGTGTTGATGATGTAATTATGACAGCTGGTGAACGAGTTGGACCATTTGAGGTTGAGTCTAAATTGGTTGAACACGAAGCAGTTGCCGAAGCAGGAATTATTGGTAAACCTGATCCAGTTCGCGGTGAAATAATTAAGGCGTTTGTTGCACTGAGAAAAGGATATGAACCAACAGACGAATTAAAAGAAGAAATTCGTTTATTTGTTAAAGAAGGTTTGTCGGCACATGCAGCACCACGTGAAATCGAATTTAAAGATAAATTACCTAAAACACGCTCAGGTAAAATTATGAGACGTGTATTAAAAGCTTGGGAATTAAATTTAGATGCAGGGGATTTAAGTACAATGGAATAATGACATGAATGTTATTGAAGATTTCTTTCGAAGAATAAAGGGAGACAACATATTTCATGTTAATGTTTAAATATTAGTTTACTTTATGATAAGCAATATAAAGAGCTGTTAACTTGTGTCATATCATTTCGTAGAAAGCATTTGAAAATGATGACATAACAATAATGGCATATCTTTATATTGCTTTTTATTTTTAATATGATCTTTGGAATATGACTATTTTAAATAATAGAAAAATATAGTTATCAATAGTATCAAGCGCTAAAAGTTGTATAATACAAAACTTTAATAAGTGAATTTATTGCAAAAATGAAAGCGCTAACCCGATTTAGTCGACAAGTTTTTAACAGTTCGTTATTATATGAATGTAAGTAAAAATTTCTTAGCTACAACTTACATATTATAAATGCATAAATTAAACAAAAAGGGGCGAAAAAAGTTGACTCATTTATCAGATTTAGATATTGCGAATCAATCAACACTACAACCAATTAAGGATATTGCTGCATCAGTAGGTATTTCAGAGGATGCATTAGAACCTTATGGTCATTACAAAGCTAAAATCGACATTAATAAAATTACGCCAAGAGAAAACAAAGGGAAAGTTGTTTTAGTAACTGCGATGAGCCCAACACCAGCTGGTGAAGGTAAATCAACGGTTACAGTTGGTTTAGCTGATGCATTCCATGAGTTAAATAAAAACGTTATGGTTGCATTAAGAGAGCCTGCTTTAGGACCAACATTTGGTATCAAAGGTGGTGCGACTGGTGGTGGTTATGCGCAAGTCTTACCTATGGAAGATATCAACTTACATTTCAACGGAGATTTCCATGCGATTACAACTGCAAATAATGCATTGTCTGCGTTTATCGATAATCATATTCACCAAGGTAACGAATTAGGAATCGATCAAAGACGTATTGAGTGGAAACGTGTATTAGATATGAATGATCGTGCACTTAGACATGTAAACGTTGGGTTAGGTGGACCTACAAATGGTGTACCACGTGAAGATGGCTTTAATATTACAGTAGCGTCTGAAATTATGGCGATTTTATGTTTAAGTAGAAGTATTAAAGACTTAAAAGATAAAATTAGTCGTATTACTATTGGTTACACTAGAGATCGCAAGCCAGTTACAGTTGCAGATTTAAAAGTGGAAGGTGCACTTGCAATGATTTTAAAAGATGCAATAAAACCAAACTTAGTACAATCAATTGAAGGGACACCTGCATTAGTTCATGGTGGACCATTTGCGAATATCGCACACGGTTGTAACTCAATTTTAGCAACTGAAACAGCACGTGATTTAGCTGATATCGTTGTAACGGAAGCTGGATTTGGTTCAGACTTAGGCGCTGAAAAATTCATGGACATTAAAGCGCGTGAAGCAGGATTTGATCCGGCAGCTGTCGTTGTTGTTGCGACAATTCGTGCGTTAAAAATGCATGGTGGTGTAGCGAAAGATAATTTAAAAGAAGAAAATGTAGAAGCAGTAAAAGCAGGAATTGTTAATTTAGAGCGTCATGTTAATAATATTAAAAAATTCGGTGTAGAACCGGTTGTTGCAATTAATGCATTTATACATGATACCGATGCAGAAGTAGAATATGTAAAATCTTGGGCTAAAGAAAATAACGTACGAATTGCCTTAACTGAAGTTTGGGAAAAAGGTGGTAAAGGTGGCGTTGACTTAGCAAATGAAGTATTAGAAGTCATTGATCAACCTAATTCATTTAAACCTTTATATGAATTAGAATTACCATTAGAGCAAAAGATTGAAAAGATTGTGACTGAAATCTATGGCGGTTCAAAAGTAACGTTTAGCAGTAAAGCGCAAAAACAATTAAAACAATTTAAAGAAAATGGTTGGGATAATTACCCAGTATGTATGGCGAAAACACAATATTCATTCTCAGATGATCAAACGTTGTTAGGTGCACCATCAGGATTTGAAATTACAATTCGTGAATTAGAAGCGAAAACAGGTGCAGGATTTATCGTAGCGTTGACAGGTGCAATCATGACTATGCCTGGTTTACCTAAAAAACCAGCAGCATTAAACATGGATGTTACTGATGATGGTCATGCAATTGGGTTATTCTAATAAATCATGTCAATTGTTTAATAAAGATAAGTAAATAGTTTAATAGACCGGACTGTTGGAGATGCATTATTTCAGCAGTTCGGTTTTTTGCTGTGCTAAAAATAGATTCAATTTGGCGAATCTAACGACAATGTTTGAAGGTGGTTAATTAATGTATATGAAGATAAAAAGTGGGCTTGAAGAATAGGAAAGCGATGCAATGAATATTCCATATTAAAAAAGATTAATAAAATAGGTTGCAATATTTAATTGGGATGCGCTACAATTAACACTAATAATTGATATTGATAATTATTATCAATTAAATATAATCTTATAGGAGTTGTTAACAACATGAACAAACATCACCCAAAATTAAGGTCTTTCTATTCTATTAGAAAATCAACTCTAGGCGTTGCATCGGTCATTGTCAGTACACTATTTTTAATTACTTCTCAACATCAAGCGCAAGCAGCAGAAAATACAAATACTTCAGATAAAATCTCGGAAAATCAAAATAATAATGCAACTACAACTCAGCCACCTAAGGATACAAATCAAACACAACCTGCTACGCAACCAGCAAACACTGCGAAAAACTATCCTGCAGCGGATGAATCACTTAAAGATGCAATTAAAGATCCTGCATTAGAAAATAAAGAACATGATATAGGTCCAAGAGAACAAGTCAATTTCCAGTTATTAGATAAAAACAATGAAACGCAGTACTATCACTTTTTCAGCATCAAAGATCCAGCAGATGTGTATTACACTAAAAAGAAAGCAGAAGTTGAATTAGACATCAATACTGCTTCAACATGGAAGAAGTTTGAAGTCTATGAAAACAATCAAAAACTGCCAGTGAGACTTGTATCATATAGTCCTGTACCAGAAGACCATGCCTATATTCGATTCCCAGTTTCAGATGGCACACAAGAATTGAAAATTGTTTCTTCGACTCAAATTGATGATGGAGAAGAAACAAATTATGATTATACTAAATTAGTATTTGCTAAACCTATTTATAACGATCCTTCACTTGTAAAATCAGATACAAATGATGCAGTAGTAACGAATGATCAATCAAGTTCAGTCGCAAGTAATCAAACAAACACGAATACATCTAATCAAAATACATCAATGATCAACAATGCTAATAATCAACCGCAGGCAACGACCAATATGAGTCAACCTGCACAACCAAAATCGTCAACGAATGCAGATCAAGCGTCAAGCCAACCAGCTCATGAAACAAATTCTAATGGTAATACTAACGATAAAACGAATGAGTCAAGTAATCAGTCGGATGTTAATCAACAGTATCCACCAGCAGATGAATCACTACAAGATGCAATTAAAAACCCGGCTATCATCGATAAAGAACATACAGCTGATAATTGGCGACCAATTGATTTTCAAATGAAAAATGATAAAGGTGAAAGACAGTTCTATCATTATGCTAGTACTGTTGAACCAGCAACTGTCATTTTTACAAAAACAGGACCAATAATTGAATTAGGTTTAAAGACAGCTTCAACATGGAAGAAATTTGAAGTTTATGAAGGTGACAAAAAGTTACCAGTCGAATTAGTATCATATGATTCTGATAAAGATTATGCCTATATTCGTTTCCCAGTATCTAATGGTACGAGAGAAGTTAAAATTGTGTCATCTATTGAATATGGTGAGAACATCCATGAAGACTATGATTATACGCTAATGGTCTTTGCACAGCCTATTACTAATAACCCAGACGACTATGTGGATGAAGAAACATACAATTTACAAAAATTATTAGCTCCGTATCACAAAGCTAAAACGTTAGAAAGACAAGTTTATGAATTAGAAAAATTACAAGAGAAATTGCCAGAAAAATATAAGGCGGAATATAAAAAGAAATTAGATCAAACTAGAGTAGAGTTAGCTGATCAAGTTAAATCAGCAGTGACGGAATTTGAAAATGTTACACCTACAAATGATCAATTAACAGATTTACAAGAAGCGCATTTTGTTGTTTTTGAAAGTGAAGAAAATAGTGAGTCAGTTATGGACGGCTTTGTTGAACATCCATTCTATACAGCAACTTTAAATGGTCAAAAATATGTAGTGATGAAAACAAAGGATGACAGTTACTGGAAAGATTTAATTGTAGAAGGTAAACGTGTCACTACTGTTTCTAAAGATCCTAAAAATAATTCTAGAACGCTGATTTTCCCATATATACCTGACAAAGCAGTTTACAATGCGATTGTTAAAGTCGTTGTGGCAAACATTGGTTATGAAGGTCAATATCATGTCAGAATTATAAATCAGGATATCAATACAAAAGATGATGATACATCACAAAATAACACGAGTGAACCGCTAAATGTACAAACAGGACAAGAAGATAAGGTTGCTGATACAGATGTAGCTGAAAATAGCAGCACTGCAACAAATCCTAAAGATGCGTCTGATAAAGCAGATGTGATAGAACCAGAGTCTGACATGGTTAAAGATACTGATAGTAGTGTTGACAAAGATGCGCATCTAAATATTGATCATTCATCAACAAATATGATGAATAACACTCACTTCGATAAGTATGATCTTAAAGAAATGGATACTCAAATTGCTAAAGACACTGATAAGGGTGTTGATAATAGCGTTGGTATGTCATCGAATGTCGATACTGATAAAGACTCTAATAAAAATAAAGACAAAGTCATACAGCTGAATCATATTGCCGATAAAAATAATCATACTGGAAAAGCAGCAAAGCTTGACGTAGTGAAACAAAATTATAATAATACTATCAAAGTTACTGACAAAAAAACAACTGAACATCTGCCGAATGATATTCATAAAACTGTAGACAAAACAGTGAAAACAAAAGAAAAGGCCGGCACACCATCGAAAGAAAACAAACTTAGTCAATCTAAAATGCTACCAAAAACTGGAGAAACAACTTCAAGCCAATCATGGTGGGGCTTATATGCGTTATTAGGTATGTTAGCTTTATTCATTCCTAAATTCAGAAAAGAATCTAAATAATTAACTAAATATAGCATATGTATGATTAACTTTGTAGACAATGTGAAAGCAATTAATTTATAAACTATTGATTGGTTTAATGGCTTTCCTTTAGAGTAAATAAAAAGAACAGCAGTGAGAAATTTTCTAATTGAAAATAATCTTACTGCTGTTTTTAATATTTGGATGCATTGTTGTGGTTACTTTAAAAAGTGAGCATCAATTAACGCTTTTTTCGATTTAACAAATGTGATTTAATATCATATTTTAATGCGTCGTTGTATTCTTTTTCAGTGATTTGATCTTCGATTAACATACGCTTTAATACATAATGTTGTCTTTGAATACTATATTTCAAATCTTTATCTGATTTTAATGTTCCATCTTTTTCGTAGGGTGTATAGCCATAAGGGCTTTGCAACAAACCGATAAGGTATGCAGATTGTGCAATTGATAAATCTTTTGGTGGAATACCAAACAAACTATATGAAGCGGATGCAATTCCGGAAATATTAGCGCCATTATAATCTCTACCGAAGGGAACTATATTTAAATATGTATATATAATTTCATCTTTTGAGAGTAGGTGTTCTAATCTAATTGCTAGGCGAAGTTCATTTGCTTTTCTACTATATGTTTTTTCGTTGGTAAGAACTTGATTTTTAACAAGTTGTTGTGTAATTGTGCTACCACCTGAACTTTGATCAGTATTAAAAATATCTTGTATCATTGCTCTTAAAATCGCCTTTGGTAAGATGCCATCATGTTTATAAAATAAAGTGTCTTCAGATGACGTTAATGCTTTAATGACATTTGGACTTGATGTTTTAGGGCCTATAATGAGTGAGTTTTGAGAATGGTTATACTCATATAATAAATTTTTGTTATTATGATCTAATAATTCATCGCCAGGTATTTGTCGAACTTTTTTTATTAAAGCATCATCTGATAATGAGTCGGACGTTTTAGTTAAATGATGAAAATATAAAGACATCGCAATCACAGCGATAGCAACGATGGCAATGAAAATCATAAATATAAAAACAATGACATGTTTGATAGCTTTATATATCTTTTCAAAATGATATATACGATGATTCAATTGATGATTGTTGTCTTGATTCGTCATCTTTAACCTCCTAAATTACGTATAGTATACCATATTTAAGCAATTTGACTTTTATTTTAACGTTAATTATAATTAGGGAAAATGCATAAAGAATAGGATAAAAGGACAAGTAATATTATTTGAAATCATCAGAGAGCTAGTGGTCGCTGTGAACTAGTGTTTTTAATAATATGAATACACCTTTATAACTAACATGTCCTACGTTTATTAATGAACGTATCATTAATAGAGTGAACATTATCTTATGATTATGTTTAAGTTTGGTGGTAACGTGCAATCGCGCCCTTACATATTTGTTGTAAGGGTTTTTTTACGTTCAAAAAACTTTAAAGTATTTTAACAAGTATTCAATAAATAATTATAAATAGGAGGAAATAATAATGACGAATGTATTAATTGAAGATTTAAAATGGAGAGGTCTTATTTATCAACAAACTGATGAACAAGGTATTGAAGATTTATTAAATAAAGAACAAGTGACGTTATACTGCGGTGCCGATCCAACGGCAGATAGTTTACATATTGGTCACTTACTACCATTCTTAACATTAAGACGTTTTCAAGAACATGGACATCGTCCTATCGTTTTAATTGGCGGTGGTACAGGTATGATTGGTGATCCATCAGGTAAATCAGAAGAACGTGTGCTACAAACAGAAGAACAAGTAGATAAAAATATCGAAGGTATTAGTAAACAAATGCACAATATTTTTGAATTTGGAACAGACCATGGTGCAGTGCTTGTTAATAATAGAGATTGGTTAGGACAAATTTCATTAATTAGCTTTTTACGTGACTATGGTAAACACGTCGGCGTTAATTACATGTTAGGTAAAGATTCAATCCAAAGTCGTTTAGAACATGGTATTTCATATACAGAATTCACATACACGATTTTACAAGCTATTGATTTCGGTCATTTGAATAGAGAATTGAATTGTAAGATTCAAGTAGGTGGATCAGATCAATGGGGTAATATCACAAGTGGTATTGAATTAATGCGTCGTATGTATGGTCAAACAGACGCATACGGTTTAACTATTCCGCTTGTAACTAAATCAGATGGTAAGAAATTTGGTAAGTCTGAGTCAGGTGCTGTTTGGTTAGATGCTGAAAAAACAAGTCCTTATGAATTTTATCAATTCTGGATTAATCAATCAGACGAAGATGTAATTAAATTCTTAAAATACTTTACTTTCTTAGGAAAAGAAGAAATTGATCGCTTAGAACAATCTAAAAATGAAGCACCGCATTTACGTGAAGCTCAAAAAACATTAGCTGAAGAAGTAACTAAATTTATTCATGGTGAAGATGCATTAAATGATGCAATCCGTATTTCACAAGCATTATTTAGTGGTGATTTAAAATCATTATCAGCGAAAGAATTAAAAGATGGATTTAAAGATGTGCCTCAAGTGACATTATCAAATGACACAACAAATATCGTTGAAGTCCTTATTGAAACAGGCATTTCTACTTCTAAACGACAAGCACGTGAAGATGTTAACAATGGTGCGATTTATATTAATGGTGAGAGACAACAAGATGTTAATTATGCTTTAGCACCAGAAGATAAAATTGATGGCGAATTTACGATTATTCGTCGCGGTAAGAAAAAATACTTCATGGTTAACTATCAATAAATATAATTGCATAGCTAAATAAATTAGAGCCTACTCATATTCATTCCTAAGAATGTAATGAGTAGGCTCTTAATGTACTTTTCTGTCTGTAAATTATCTAAAGAAATCTCTATCGCCTTGGCCAGGTGATTGACGTTCTGATCGGCTTTGACGTTTTGGTTGTTCTTTTTGTTGTTTTAATTTCACTTTAACTTCTTTTGTTTTACCATCACGGATAACGGTAACAGTGACTGATTCACCAGGTTTTTTATTTTCATATAAATAGCTTCTTAAATCAACATCATCTTTAATTTTCTTGCCATCAATTTCTGTAATAATATCACCTTTTTTAAGATCAATATCACTATCAGCTTTGGCGACATAAATACCGTCTTCTCTATCAGTATGAAGTTGCTCGCGCTCTTCTTCAGGAATATCTTTCAAATTAATTAAACCAATACCAATCGAAGGGCGGTCAATTTTACCATGTTTTACAAGTTGTTCAATTGTTACTTTAACTTCATTACTTGGAATAGCAAACCCGATACCTTCAACTTGTGTCGCAGCAATTTTCATTGAGTTAATACCAACTAAATTACCATTAATATCTACTAATGCGCCACCTGAGTTACCTGGGTTAATAGCAGCATCTGTTTGAAGAACGCTGACTTTTGTATTGCCACCAGTTGTCTCAGCGTCAATCGTACGTTCGCTTGCTGAAATGATACCAGATGTTACAGAGTTAGCAAATTGTAATCCTAATGGGTTACCCATTGCGAATACGCTATCGCCAGTTTGTACTTTTGAAGAGTTGGCGAATTGAATCGCTTTAATACCTTTTGTATTTTCAATTTTAAGTACAGCAATATCAGTTACTGCATCTTTACCAACTAATTTCGCTTTAACTTGTTTTTTATTATGTAATTGGACTCTAATTTCATTTGCGCCATCAATAACATGATTGTTTGTAACGATATAAGCTGAATTGTTGTTTATTTGATAGATAACACCTGAACCTACTCCAGCTTCAGATGGTTTAGATGATTTGCCTTTTAATAAGTCGTCTACACTTGATGCTTTTTGCATGTTAATAACTCCAACAATTGTAGGGGAGACAGATTTTATCATTTCATGAACGGTACCGAATTTCTTGCTTTGACCGTCTAATTGATTGCCACCTTTATTATTTGTTGTCTGGACAGTTGAACCATCTTTATTTAAAATTGTACTATTTAATACTTTGCCTATACCAAGTACTAGAAGTGCACCAATAATTCCAGCAATCAATGCAACGATGACTGTGTTAAACCATGGAAATTTAGGTCTTCTGTATCTAGGTGTTTGGCTATGGTTTGTTGTAGAATGATCTGTATGATTAAAATCTGACATACTTAACCTCCATTATATGATTTATATATGCTTTAATTATGTCTTTTTTTTATAATTATTGCTAGTAATACACTATACAACTTTAGATGTATTTTCAGACTATCTTGTTCTAGTAAAAATATAGTGATAAAATCTAGTTGTTATAAACAAATAAGTTAAGTAGGTGGCACAATGTATTCAGTGATTAGTAAGATTTTGAATTTCATTTTAGTTAAAATGTCAAAATCATTATACGTAATCGGTAAAGATAATATTCCTAAGGATAGTAAATATGTCGTAACTTGTACGCATGAAAGTTATAACGAAGTCATTATGCTAGGTATGGCATTATATCCTAATCAAATTCATTATATGGCTAA
>OCRJ01000128.1_pt1 | contig 14824 bp, 17 predicted proteins | sample 1502901 | NCBI WGS metagenome assembly OCRJ01 (sample SAMN00990124, study PRJEB22392) | human gut metagenome | reverse complement strand
GATCGATGTGTAACATTACGTTCTAATAATTTAATGTTGCAAAATTAAGAATCAGTAAAAAGACCTCGTTACATTTATGGTGTACGAGGTCTTTAATTTATTTATTTTGATTTGATTTTAGGCATTTTAGATTTCCAGAAATCGCCATCTGGATATTTAAGTTTTTCAATTTTTTGTTGAATGGCTAACTTCTTTAACTCTTTGTTTAAAAGTTTTTCTGGCCATTCATAAATAGTAAGTAATTCTTCCATCGTTACAAGTTGTTGTTGCTGTATATAAGTTTCTAATTTAGGAGGAAGATTCTTTTCGATAGGTTTACCCATCAATTCATTAATTATATAAGTATAGATGTGATATGGGTATAATCCTTCGACTTTTAAACCTTCTTCATGAACATCTTCACTAAAGAAAACGAGAGAAGGGGCTTGTTCGATTTCCATTTCTCTTGCAATATGCAAATCAATTTTCAAGCTTTCGGTTAGTTTACTTTTTTGTAAGTCGTCTTTAAATACTTCTAAATCAATACCTGCATTTTGAATACAGTCACAAATCATTGATTCTGTAATAATATCTCTTTTAGGTATGATTTCATTTTGCATTAAATGTATAAATCGTTCGGCACGTACACGACCTTGTAACTCAGCTGCTTTATAAGCTAGGGCGATGTTATCAAAGTTGGATGTACTTTGAGCTTGGCATTTCGTTAATACTTTTAACGAAGGATTTAATATATGTCTGATACGTATATATTGATTATATTCAATTCTTAATTTGGATAAGATTGCTGATAATTTGAAGCAATCGGAGCTAAATGGATCGAAAAATGAATAAATTTCGATTTTACTTACAGGTTATAGATTAATATCTTCACGACTCTTATTTTCCATTATTCGTAATTCTCCAGCCATGTTTATTCACCTACAATTAATTTTAGGAATTCACCATATGATTAGCAGTTAATCTTAAGCGCTCAAATAAATAATCTCCAACACCTTGTGGAAACGCAGCGCGATTAATTGCTGTCTGCATATTTTCTAACCATGCATCTCTTTCAAATTCAGTGATTGTAAAATCCATATGTCTTTTTCTTAGCATAGGATGTCCGTGTTCTTCGGTATAAATGTTTGGACCGCCCAAAAACTGTGTTAAAAATTGTTTTTGTTTACGACTTGTTTCTGCAAAATCTCCTGGAAACAGGTGATTAAGTCGTTCATCTTTTTCTACAAGGGTGTAAAAATAATCAATCATATCGTATAACGCTTCTTTACCAATGATGTCATATGGTGTTGTTGTCATTTAATCACCCATTTTCAAAAATTTACTATTACGAACTTAAGTTAATATATAACTAATATAACATGATTTTAAACATTTGAAAGAAATATGCATATTTGCCAATTTAATTTATATTGTTTGAAAGTGTTTCTTTTTTCTTGAAAAAACGTTGAACTTTATTTAAAGGTTGATGATGTTCGAGGTTTAGTTCGTTTAATAAAGATTGGAACTTTTGTAAACCTTGATTATAGTCTTTAACTTCGAACTCTAACTCATAATCCGCAGTATCGAAATACTCACTTTTATCTAAAACGAGTAAATCACCTTTATATTTAGTTTCTTGGCGATATGTCGTTAATGCACCAAGTATTGATAAAGTTGTATCTTTTACACCAAACTGTTCAACTATAATTTGACGAATGTCATCTGGAAGATTGTCGTTTGAAATAATCAAGTTCATCTCTGGTTTAATGTCGACGATATAGTTGTATTCTAATAGACCAACCTTTGCTGGTGTCTTTAAAGTCATTTCATATTGATTGTCTTTAACTCTTATGCGTAGTGCAGAGCGATGTTCCTTTAATTTGAAATCGGGTGTATCAATATAGTAATTGACTTGCTTAAAAAGCACACTGTCTTTAAAATATTTCTCTTGCAATTTATTATAGATTGATGCAGTTATCATTTGTTTAAATTCTATTTCATGATTTGTTGCCATGATATGTATACACCTCGTATCAAATTCAATTTATCTTAACTATATTATGAATGACAAAGTTGAATTTTAAAAGTAATTTCCTTTATCTATTATCAATGTTAATTTGACCATTAAAAATAGTGTTCGTAAGTGTTTTGTATTATTGAATTGTGTTAAAATGTTATGGAATAAGAGGAGGATTAAGCATGCGTTTATATATTAATGAAATTAAAATTAAAGATGACATACTTTATTGTTATACAGAAGATTCTATTAAAGGATTATCTGAAGTAGGACAAATGCTCGTTGATAGTGATAATTATGCCTTTGCGTATACATTAGATGATGGTAAAGCGTATGCTTATCTCATTTTCGTACAAGAAACATGGACGATGTTGCATGAAAACATGACTAAAAAAATTATTATCAATGATGAACTAGAATTGACTGAATTCCACCAAGAACTTACTTATATTTTAGACAACATAAAAGGGAATAATAATTATGGTAAGGAATTTGTTGCAACCGTTGAAGAAACATTCGACATTGAATAAAGCGGGGTGAAGCACTATGAATCAATGGGATCAGTTCTTAACACCTTATAAGCAAGCGGTTGATGAGTTGAAAGTGAAACTTAAAGGCATGCGCAAACAATATGAAGTTGGTGAACAAGCGTCGCCAATAGAATTTGTTACTGGTCGTGTTAAACCAATCGCTAGTATTATAGATAAGGCAAACAAACGACAAATACCATTTGATAGGTTAAGAGAAGAAATGTACGATATCGCTGGTTTAAGAATGATGTGCCAATTTGTTGAAGATATTGATGTTGTCGTCAATATTTTAAGACAAAGAAAAGATTTTAAAGTAATTGAAGAACGAGATTATATTCGTAACACTAAAGAAAGTGGTTACCGCTCGTATCATGTCATTATTGAATATCCAATTGAAACATTACAAGGCCAAAAATTTATATTGGCTGAGATTCAGATTCGTACATTAGCAATGAATTTCTGGGCAACGATTGAACATACTTTACGATATAAATATGATGGTGCTTATCCGGATGAAATTCAACATCGTTTGGAAAGAGCGGCAGAAGCAGCGTATTTACTTGATGAAGAGATGTCTGAAATTAAAGATGAAATTCAGGAAGCTCAAAAATATTACACGCAAAAACGTTCTAAAAAACATGAAAATGATTAACGAGGTGTTATAAATCATGCGTTATACAATTTTAACTAAAGGTGACTCCAAGTCTAATGCCTTAAAGCATAAAATGATGAACTATATGAAAGATTTTCGCATGATTGAGGATAGTGAAAATCCTGAAATTGTTATTTCAGTTGGTGGTGATGGTACATTACTACAAGCATTCCATCAGTATAGCCACATGTTATCAAAAGTGGCATTTGTTGGAGTTCATACAGGTCATTTAGGATTTTATGCGGATTGGTTACCTCATGAAGTTGAAAAATTAATCATCGAAATTAATAATTCAGAGTTTCAGGTCATTGAATATCCATTGCTTGAAATTATTATGAGATACAACGACAACGGCTATGAAACAAGGTATTTAGCATTAAATGAAGCAACGATGAAAACTGAAAATGGCTCAACACTTGTTGTGGATGTTAACTTAAGAGGGAAACACTTTGAGCGATTTAGAGGCGATGGATTATGTGTATCAACACCTTCGGGTTCAACGGCTTATAACAAAGCGCTAGGTGGCGCACTGATACATCCTTCACTTGAAGCAATGCAAATTACAGAAATTGCCTCGATAAATAATCGTGTGTTTAGAACGGTAGGATCACCACTTGTATTACCAAAGCATCATACATGTTTAATATCACCAGTTAATCATGATACCATTAGAATGACGATAGATCATGTTAGTATCAAACATAAAAATGTTAATTCAATACAATACCGTGTAGCAAATGAAAAAGTGAGGTTTGCACGTTTTAGACCATTCCCGTTCTGGAAACGTGTACACGATTCTTTCATATCAAGTGATGAAGAACGATGAAATTTAAGTATCATATATCACAACAAGAAACTGTTAAAGCTTTTTTAGCACGACATGATTTTTCTAAGAAGACAGTGAGCGCCATTAAAAATAATGGCGCTTTAATTGTTAATGATGAACCAGTCACAGTACGTAAGCAATTAATGCCAAATGATATATTAGAAATTCATTTACCGCGAGAAATACCGAGTGTTAATTTAATACCTTATGCTCGTAAGCTAGAAGTATTGTATGAAGATGCTTTTATCATCATAGTTACTAAACCAAACAATCAAAATTGTACGCCTTCGAGAGAACATCCTCATGAAAGTTTAATCGAACAAGTACTATATCATTGTCAGGAACATGGTGAAAATATTAACCCACATATTGTTACGCGTCTAGATCGTAATACAACTGGTATTGTGATATTCGCTAAATATGGACATATCCATCATTTATTTTCTAAAGTAAACTTGAAAAAAATATATACTTGCCTTGTATATGGCAAAACCCATACATCTGGTATTATTGAAGCTAATATTAGACGGTCAAAGGATAGTATTATAACTAGAGAAGTTGCCTCGGATGGTAAATACGCTAAAACATCTTATGAAGTAATAAATCAAAATGATAAATACAGTTTATGCAAAGTTCATTTGCATACGGGACGTACACATCAAATTCGTGTACATTTTCAACATATTGGGCATCCAATTGTGGGAGATTCTTTGTATGATGGTTTTCATGACAAAATTCATGGTCAAGTACTGCAATGTACGCAAATATATTTTGTTCATCCAATCAATAAGAACAATATTTATATTACAATTGATTATAAGCAATTACTTAAATTATTCAATCAACTCTAATTCACACAGGGGGTGTAAGTATGTCAATGAACACAGATGAAAAAGAGCGTGTTCAAGAGGAATTATACGACCAAACTTTATTAGATCAATACTTAGAAAATGATGATATTGATCAATTTAGAGATGAATTTCTAGCATTACACACATATGAACAACCTGAAGAAGTTGCAAATTTCTTTGATCAATTAGATATTGATGACGATGAATATGAGTTGCTATTTGATAAAATGAATGCGACATACGCAAGTCACATATTAGAAGAAATGTCATACGATAATGCAGTAGATATTTTAAATGAGTTGACTAAACCAAAAGTTGCTAGTCTTTTAACATTGATGAATAAAGATGACGCGAATGAAATCAAAGCATTACTTCACTATGATGAGGATACGGCCGGCGGTATTATGACGACGGAGTATTTATCACTTAAAGCGCATACGCCTGTTAAAGAAGCGTTATTATTGGTCAAAGCGCAAGCGCCAGACGCAGAAACAATATATGTTATATTTGTCGTTGATGATGATGGTAAATTAGTAGGTGTTTTATCGCTAAGAGATTTAATTGTAGCTGAAAATGATGCTTATATTGAAGATATTATGAATGAACGTGTCATTAGTGTGAATGTAGCAGACGACCAAGAAGATGTTGCTCAAGTTATGAGAGACTATGATTTCATGGCTGTACCTGTTATAGATTACCAAGAACATTTGCTTGGTATCATCACGATTGATGATATTTTAGACGTTATGGATGAAGAGGCTAGTGAAGACTACTCTCGTTTAGCCGGGGTATCAGATATCGATTCGACTAATGATTCAATCATTAAAACAGCATTAAAACGTTTACCATGGTTGATTATTTTAACATTTTTAGGAATGATTACTGCGACAATTTTAGGGAGATTCGAAAAAACATTAGAAAATGTAGCGCTACTCGCAGCGTTTATTCCTATTATTAGTGGTATGTCAGGAAATTCAGGTACACAATCTTTAGCCGTTTCAGTTCGTAACATTACGACAGGGGAAATTAATGAGCAAAGTAAATTTAGAATTGCATTAAGAGAAGCAGGAAGTGGTGTATTATCGGGTGTTGTATGTTCAACAATATTATTTACAATTATTGTTGCAATATATCATCAGCCACTTTTAGCATTAATCGTTGCAGGAAGTTTAACTTGTGCGATGACGGTGGGGACGTTTGTAGGTTCGATGATTCCATTATTGATGAATAAATTAAATATCGATCCAGCAGTGGCTAGTGGACCATTTATTACAACAATTAATGATATTATTAGTATGTTGATTTATTTTGGTTTAGCTACATCATTTATGGCTTACTTAATTTAAGGAGGAGTTATGGAGTTTTTATCTTTAGTTATTGTTGTTTTAGCAGCGTTTTTAACTCCAATAATTGTCAATCGATTAAATATTAATTTCTTGCCAGTTGTTGTTGCAGAAATTTTGATGGGGATTGTGATTGGAAATTCATTTCTAAATATAGTAGAAAGGGATTCAATTCTAAATATTTTATCAACGTTAGGCTTTATCTTTTTAATGTTTTTAAGTGGTTTAGAAATTGATTTTAAAGCTTTTAAAAAAGATAAACGCGCACGTCAAGGACAAAATGATGATGAATCCTCAATTCCAGGGCATCTTAATCTAGCGTTAACTGTATTTGCATTTATTATGATTATTTCGATTCTTTTAGCGTATGTATTTAAATGGCTTGGATTAGTGGATGATGTGTTATTAATGGTCATTATCATTTCAACTATTTCCTTAGGTGTAGTTGTTCCAACTTTAAAAGAAATGAATATTATGAGAACAACTATAGGGCAATTTATCCTATTAGTAGCAGTACTTGCGGACTTAGTAACTATGATTTTATTAACGGTCTATGGCGCAATCAATGGTCAAGGCGGCAGTACAATATGGTTAATAGGTATATTAGTTGTTTTCACAGCAATTTCATATATTTTAGGTGTTCAATTTAAAAGAATGTCATTTTTACAAAAATTGATGGATGGTACGACGCAAATCGGTATTCGTGCGGTATTTGCATTAATAATATTATTAGTAGCCCTAGCAGAGGGAGTTGGCGCAGAAAATATATTAGGTGCATTCTTAGCAGGTGTCGTTGTTTCATTATTAAATCCAGATGAAGAAATGGTTGAAAAGTTAGACTCATTTGGTTATGGGTTCTTTATTCCTATTTTCTTTATAATGGTTGGTGTAGATTTAAACATACCTTCATTAATTAAAGAACCGAAATTACTAATTATCATACCGATTTTAATCGTTGCATTTATCATTTCAAAATTAATTCCAGTCATGTTTATTCGACGTTGGTTTGATATGAAAACAACGATTGCATCAGCATTTTTATTAACATCAACATTATCGCTCGTGATAGCTGCAGCCAAAATTTCAGAAAGATTAAATGCTATTTCAGCTGAAACGTCAGGTATATTAATTTTAAGCGCAGTCATTACATGTGTATTCGTTCCGATTATTTTCAAAAAACTGTTTCCAGTTCCAGATGAGTTTAACCGTAAAATTGAAGTTAGTTTAATTGGTAAAAATCAATTAACGATTCCTATAGCGCAAAATTTAACATCTCAGTTATATGACGTGACATTATATTATCGCAAAGACTTGAGTGATCGTCGTCAATTGTCGGATGATATCACGATGATAGAAATTGCTGATTATGAACAAGATGTTTTAGAACGACTAGGTCTGTTTGACCGAGACATAGTTGTTTGTGCCACGAATGACGATGATATTAACCGAAAAGTTGCTAAATTAGCCAAAGCACATCAAGTTGAGCGTGTCATTTGCAGACTTGAAAGCACAACGGACGATACAGAGTTAGTTGATTCAGGTATTGAAATTTTCAGTAGCTACTTAAGTAATAAAATCTTATTAAAAGGTTTAATTGAAACACCTAACATGTTGAATTTATTAAGTAATGTTGAAACGTCACTATATGAAATTCAAATGTTAAATTATAAATATGAAAATATTCAATTACGTAATTTCCCATTCGGAGGAGACATCATCTTCGTGCGTATTATCCGTAATAATGAGTCGATTGTTCCGCATGGAGATACACAATTGCGATATGGAGATCGCTTAATTGTTACCGGTGCTAAAGAATACGTTGATGAATTGAAGCAAGAGTTAGAATTTTATTTTTAACAATAATGATATTAAAATGCAGACGTATTTTAGTACGACGTAAAATTAATGATTTTAAAATGCTAGTATGTATATGATTTTGATAAATAAATGCTTTTTACGTAAATCAAGTTTGATACAGAAAGGACTAAATCAAACATTTATCGTTGTAATACGTTTAAATAACTTTATTAAAAAGTCATAATAGTGTTAAAATGTATTGACGAATAAAAAGTTAGTTAAAACTGGGATTAGATATTCTATCCGTTAAATTAATTATTATAAGGAGTTATCTTACATGTTAAATCTTGAAAACAAAACATATGTCATCATGGGAATCGCTAATAAGCGTAGTATTGCTTTTGGTGTCGCTAAAGTTTTAGATCAATTAGGTGCTAAATTAGTATTTACTTACCGTAAAGAACGTAGCCGTAAAGAGCTTGAAAAATTATTAGAACAATTAAATCAACCAGAAGCGTACTTATATCAAATTGATGTTCAAAGCGATGAAGAGGTTATTAATGGTTTTGAGCAAATTGGTAAAGATGTTGGCAATATTGATGGTGTATATCATTCAATCGCATTTGCTAATATGGAAGACTTACGCGGACGCTTTTCTGAAACTTCACGTGAAGGTTTCTTGTTAGCTCAAGACATTAGTTCTTACTCACTAACTATCGTTGCTCATGAAGCTAAAAAATTAATGCCAGAAGGTGGTAGCATTGTTGCAACAACATATTTAGGTGGCGAATTCGCAGTTCAAAACTATAATGTGATGGGTGTTGCTAAAGCGAGCTTAGAAGCAAATGTTAAATATTTAGCATTAGACTTAGGTCCAGATAATATTCGCGTTAATGCAATTTCAGCTGGTCCAATCCGTACATTAAGTGCAAAAGGTGTGGGTGGTTTCAATACAATTCTTAAAGAAATCGAAGAGCGTGCACCTTTAAAACGTAACGTTGATCAAGTAGAAGTAGGTAAAACAGCGGCTTACTTATTAAGTGACTTATCAAGTGGCGTTACAGGTGAAAATATTCATGTAGATAGCGGATTCCACGCAATTAAATAATATCATTCAATAGCTTTGTTCACGTTATTATATATGTGAGCAAAGCTTTTTTGCTTTTATAATAATCGGACTGATGGAAAATTATTTGATATTTCATCTGACTGATTTTTTTATGCACAAAAAAATCTCCTCAAAAGCTGTAGTTTCAACTTTTGAGGAGATAGTATCTTATATTCTTAAAAGACATCCACAGAATTAGTCCTTAACATTACTGTTTGCTTTATCAATAATGCGTTGGCGGTATTTGAAAATATTACTAACAACCGTTTTAAGTACAGCATATAATGGCACTGCAATCAGAACTAATGTAAAGCCACCTAAATCTCCTGCTGCTAAAATAACAACGATAATTGTTAAAGGATGAATACTTAAAGATTTACCCATTACATTTGGTGTAATGATATTACCTTCAAGTTGGTGTGCAATTAATGTAATGATACAAACCCATATAAATGTAGTAGGACTATCTATAATACCGAGTATTGCTGCAGGTGCAAATGATAACCATGAACCTAAGAAAGGAATTAAGTTTGCGACACCAGCAAATAGTACTAATAAAGGAATATATGGTAAGTCAATAATTGAATAACCGATATATAAGAATATACCTAAAATAACACTGACAGTTACTTGACCTTGAATGTAAGATTTTAATGTAAAGTTTAAATCAGTTAATAAATCTACGAAAAATACTTTACGTTCACCTTTGAAAAATTTAGCAACAGCTGGGAGATGGTTGAAATTAATGATGTAATGTACTGTAATGAATTAGATAAAATATTAGTAACGCCATCACCCATTGATTTAACCATATTTGTAATTCTACTTGTTACATCTTCAGGTAATTTATCCATTTGAGCTAGTGCGAATTTAATAATTTGCTCTGCTTCTTTTTGTAGGGCAGGTGTCTGACTAATTAAATTGTTGATATTTGAAATGATGATTGGTGCAACAAACGCAACAATTAAGCCGATAATAGCAAACAAAGCTAACATGATTGTTGTTATACTAGCCCATCTTGGAAAACCGACTTTTTCAAGTAAGTTTTGAAAAGGTAGACAGATATAAAATAAAAAACCACTAATTAAAAATGGAAGAAATACAGAACCGATGATTGTAGCTATTGGAGTAAATACTTCGTGCACTTCCATAAATAGTTTGATGAGAATGAACAGCATAATCAGAGCGATGCCAGTTCGGAACCAAACCTTGTTTAACATAAACGATGTTCCTCCTATTTTTCTAAACTTAGTTATTATTTAGTATATCCTAAATAGCAGTGCTTAAAAAGGTTAATATTTTTTAAATATACTTAAATTAACCATTCACTTTCTATTTTAAGATATTTACTTTCAATAGTTTGTGAGACTTTTCAATGACTCGTAAGTCTGCAATTGGATCAAACAGCACCAGTTTATATGAATAACTTATTTTAATATTAAACGTGTTTAAATAGTTTTATGTTTAAACAATAGGGGGAATCTTATGATTGAAAAATTAGTAACCTTTTTAAATGAGGTTGTTTGGAGTAAGCCATTAGTTTATGGTTTGCTAATTACTGGTGTGCTATTTACATTGCGTATGCGATTTTTTCAAGTTAGACATTTTAAAGAAATGATTCGATTAATGTTTCAAGGAGAGAAGTCTCCTAATGGTATTTCAAGTTTTCAAGCGATAGCCATGTCTTTAGCAGGCAGGGTTGGTACAGGTAATATTGTCGGTGTATCTACTGCAATATTTATAGGAGGACCTGGTGCAGTATTTTGGATGTGGATTACTGCGTTTTTAGGTGCAAGTAGTGCTTTTATTGAATCTACACTTGGTCAAATATTCAAGAGAGTTGAAAATAATGAATACCGTGGTGGACCAGCGTATTATATTGAATATGGTATTGGTGGTAAATTTGGTAAAATTTACGGAATTATCTTTGCTATTGTTACGATTATCTCAGTAGGTCTATTGCTTCCTGGTGTGCAATCTAACGCTATAGCAAGTTCTATGCATAATGCGATTCATGTTCCACAATGGTTAATGGGTGGTATTGTTGTAGTTATTTTGGGATTAATTATTTTTGGTGGTGTACGTAGTATTGCCAATGTTGCAACAGCCGTTGTACCATTTATGGCAATTATTTACATACTGATGGCTGTCATTATCATTTGTATCAATATACAAGAAGTGCCAGCGTTATTTGCATTAATTTTCAAATCAGCATTTGGATTACAATCTGCTTTTGGTGGTATCGTTGGCGCAATGATAGAGATTGGTGTTAAACGTGGATTATATTCAAATGAGGCTGGTCAAGGTACAGGTCCACACGCAGCAGCGGCAGCAGAAGTATCACATCCAAGTAAACAAGGTCTAGTACAAGCATTTTCAGTTTATATTGATACATTATTTGTATGTACTGCAACTGCTCTGATTATACTTATTTCTGGTACATATAATGTGACTGATGGTACGGTTAATGCGAATGGCACACCGCATTTAATTAAAGATGGCGGTATTTATGTTGAAAATGCAACAGGTAAAGATTATTCAGGTACTGCGATGTATGCACAAGCCGGCATTGATAAAGCGTTCCATGGCAGTGGTTATCAATTTGATCCTACTTTCTCTGGCGTAGGTTCGTACTTTATTGCATTTGCTTTATTCTTCTTTGCATTTACTACAATTTTGTCGTACTACTACATTACAGAAACAAATGTTGCTTATTTAACGCGTAATCAAAATAATCAAGTTTCATCGATATTTATTAATATTGCTCGTGTGATTATTTTGTTCGCTACATTTTACGGTGCAGTTAAAACAGCTGATGTAGCATGGGCATTCGGTTAAGCCTGCCGTAAATGCTTTAAAAGATTATGAAATTCAAAAGAAACGTTTAGGCAACGGTTATAATGCAGTTTATCAACCTGATCCGAATAAATTACCTAATGCTGTCTTTTGGTTGAAGACGTATCCAGAACGTTTAAAACAAGCACGTGCCAAAAAGTAATCTACTTTTGTTTATAGTATATGTAGTGATCATTTGATAAAAAAGAAAAGTATTGAGAATTTTAGGTGCTCAGAAATTTGAATTTTAAAAATATAGTGTCTCTTGGTACAATAACAATACAACTACTAGGGGGCACTTTTTTATGTCAGAATTTAAAACTGGTAAGATTAATAAACATGTTTTATATAGTAATATTTTAAATAGAGATGTCACGTTAAGTATTTATTTACCAGAATCTTATAATCAACTTGTTAAATATAATGTCATTCTTTGCTTTGACGGATTAGATTTTTTACGTTTCGGGAGAATACAACGTACATATGAATCGTTAATCAAAGAAGCGCGTATTGATGATGCGATCATTGTTGGATTCCATTATGAAGACGTTGATAAGCGTAGAGAGGAATTTCATCCACAAGGAAGTCGTTCTCATTTAACTATTCAATCAGTCGGTAAAGAAATATTGCCATTTATTGACTCGACGTTTTCTACACTGAAAGTAGGTAATGCAAGGTTATTAGTAGGGGATAGTTTAGCGGGTAGTATTGCCTTATTAACGGCGTTGACCTATCCAACGATTTTTAGTCGTGTAGCAATGTTAAGTCCACATTCAGATGAAAAAGTATTAGATAAGCTAAATCAATGTGCAAATAAAGAACAATTGACAATTTGGCATGTCATTGGTCTAGATGAAAAAGATTTTACTTTACCAACAAATGGTAAGCGTGCCGATTTCTTAACACCGAATAGAGAATTAGCTGAACAAATTAAGAAATATAATATAACTTATTATTACGATGAATTTGATGGTGGTCACCAATGGAAAGATTGGAAACCATTGCTGTCAGATATATTATTGTATTTTTTAAGTAAAAACACAGATGATCAACTTTATGAATAATATGTTCTTATATAACTGATTATTGTAGTGGTTTTATCTTCAAAAGAGGGCAATTTTAGGGCACTTAGGTATTATATTAAGAGAAAGGCATATTCCTGCAATAACAACGGATAAAGAGCTTCAAGAAGGTGAAATGTATAGAATAGTGAAGGGGGGATTTACAGTGAATAATAAGCTTATATATACCTCTTATGATGGCGATAACATACCATTGATAGATAGTTTTATTAAACTTGTTATTGATTTTAAATATGTTCCAATAAATCCAACTAAATCATTAGGATATTATATATCTACATCGATTCATGACAATGACAAAGGTGAGTGTTTAAAAGACTGCTTGTCTTTGGAAATGATTTGTGATGAACTTTGGGTATTCATAGACAATAATAAATATATTCCAGAAGGAGTTCGGTTAGAAATAGCTACATGGTTAAAATATAAATCCTCTCCAGTTAAGTATATAAGCATACCTTCTTTATTAGAGAATTCGAGTATAAATGACGATTTATTTTTAGACTTTGATGATTCAAATATACTTAAAGAAAAGGAAATTTCCGAACTAGTACCGAAAAAAAGTGAGTTAAGACCTGTAAATTGTATTAATATACTACCGGAACACCATAAATATATAGACTGGATAAAGTATCATTTATTTTATAACAAATTCGTACCATTGGATTATTTAAGTATAAAGCCATATATTTATTTTGATAATATAGAACATTATAAAAGTGAGTTATCGCTATTGAATGAACGATGTAATTACATTTCTGTGATGCCATATTATGTGAGTGAAAATAATTTTAATTTATCTTTTTCAGAATGTAAAATACCTAAATATATTAAGAAAGATTGGGCTATAACAACAATGGAGAATAAAAATTAACATGGATATATCATTAAATTTCAATCATTATATTGATTTAAAAAAGAGCATTAAAAATTTATGCTTAATGAAAAAGTTTGAGCCATATGTAACCAATGAAAATTATGATTTTATTGAAATGCCTCTGGTAGTAGAAGGAAATTATGTGCTCTTAAAAATTTATCAAGAAACAGACGCTTTAATTAAACTTCATTATCAGGAAGTATTAAACTCTAATCGAAAAAGTGTAATACAAGAAAGTGATATAGTTAGAATTTCGCGAAGCATACTTAATGAAGCTCTTGATATCAATAGTAATATAAAATATAAATATGATACTTTTGGATTAACTATTATATCCGATGCAGATAATTACACAACATTAATACGGACTATACTTGCTCAGCAAGTGAGCATAGAACAAGCCAATAAACTATTTTTATTATTTATTAATACTTATGGTGAAATTTTTGAACTAAACAATAAAGAATACACTTTTTTAAATTGGGATAAAATATTCAGTCGAATATATAAAGAACAGAAGGTTTTAGTAGGCACGACTAATAATAGAAAGCAGGCTATCATAACTCTTGCTGAATTACATATAAAAAACGGCTTAAGAGAAAATGTTTTACAAGTTATTCCAAGTATAAAAGGTATAGGTGCTTGGACAGTGCAAATGTTTATGCTATTTCAATTTCCTCACGTAGCTTTTGAAAATATTCCTGTAGCAGACATTGGTTTGCACAGAGCCATAGAAAAAAATCATGATCTTCCACATAAATCGATTGATAAAAGTAATGGAGAATCTTACTTTCAAAACATGAAATCTATAGATGTGTTTAAATATTGGTATATATACATGGTTGAATAGCTAGTTTGAATCGTCTACTCTTAATTGGACAAATTCTATGAGGATAGATATTGTGATTAAAGAAAATAGGCGATTTTATT
>OCRJ01000126.1_pt1 | contig 14971 bp, 9 predicted proteins | sample 1502901 | NCBI WGS metagenome assembly OCRJ01 (sample SAMN00990124, study PRJEB22392) | human gut metagenome | reverse complement strand
TATAAGCTACTTCATCACCAAAATCAACTGCTAATAAATATTTAGCACGCGATTTATCATCGTTCATTTGTTTAACTAATGGGTCGATACCATCAAATTTAATCTCAGGACGTAAGAAATGATGCCAATTCACGGTCACTCGTTCACCATAAATATTATCCTCAAAGTCAAAGATATTCACTTCGATGACAACTTCTGCTTTGTTAGGATCATGAAATGTTGGCTTTACACCTATGTTAGCTACCCCTCGATATAATTTATTTTCAGTGCCGATTTCAATACTAACAGCATAAACACCTTTACGAGGCAACAAATAATCATCACTAGGTTGAATGTTAGCTGTTGGGAAGCCAATAGTTCTTCCCCTTTTTTCACCTTGCACTACAGTGCCTTTAATAGAATATATATAGCCTAAAGCATCATTCGCTTTTTGCAACTCACCATTGATTAAATCTTGACGAATAGAAGTTGTAGAAATTTTTTCATTTTCAATTTCTTGCTTACTCACAATTGTCGTATTAAACGCATCATATTCTTGAAGAACAGTCATATTACCTTTTCCAAATTTACCAAAAGTAAAATCAAAACCAGCAATGACTTCTTTTACATTATTTTTAATTATATAATTTTCAACAAAATCTTCAACGCTCACATTAGCAAACCTAGATGAAAAATTAACCACTATACAATAATCAATATCATGTTGGCTAATTTTTTCGATTTTATCTGAAAGTGGCGTTAAATACGTTGTTCGTTTTCTTTTAGGATTCAACACGACAGATGGATGCGGATCAAATGTCATCACCGCTTTTTTTAAACTGCGTGCCTCAGCTATTTCATTTAATATATCAAAGACTTTGTCATGACCTTTATGCATGCCATCGAAAAATCCGAATGCCATTGCAACATCCTCTGTAATATACTGTTTTGATTGTATAGGATGTGTCACTTCTATGACTTTCATAAATTCTATCTCCTTTAATTAAAGACTTTTTTAGGTTTAATTTCTGATTCTTTTGTAGGGTGTACCATATAAATTGCTAATACTTTTTCTGAATCATCATCAATAAATACAATTTGGTCTTTAATTTTGTTATCAAATTCATTTTTATTAAATTTCTGCCCATTTAAAATACGTTTTTTTATGTGCGAATCTTTAATTTTAATGCTTGGCAAACCCTTTAATCCATATTCTAAAGGAAACAATTTATTTTGCAATGAATCCTGCTCATGAAGTTCTTTTATTTGTTCTAATGTAAGGCTATCTTTCAACACAAATCCACCAGACTCGATTCGTGTTAATTTCGACATATGTGCCGGAAAGCCTAATTTCACACCAATATCAGTTGCTAGCGTTCTAATATATGTACCTTTACCACAGATGACGCGTATTTTAAAATGACACTCATTTTCTTTAAAATCTAATTCAGATATACGCCCAATGTCTATAATATTAACTTTACGCTTTGGTCTTTCAACTGTTTCATTATTACGCGCATATTCATATAATTTTTTACCATTTACTTTGACGGATGAGTACATCGGCGGAATTTGTTCAATGATACCTTTAAAACTTTCTAACAATCGGTCAATATCATCCTTATTAAAATCTGCTGAGTGTACACCTTTTGTTTCCAATGTATCACCCGTTTGATCTTCAGTCGTTGTACTTCTTCCTATCGATACAGTTGCTTCATAAGCTTTGCCCATATCCATAACATAATCACTAACTCTCGTTGCATTACCTATACATACCGGTAACACGCCTGCAACTTCGGGATCAAGCGTACCCGTGTGACCTATTGCTCTTTATATACTGGTAATATCCCATTATACATATAGTCACCTTCTTTTTTTAAAATATATTTTAATAGCGTATCAACTGAATTTATTCATAAAAAAACTGGAAAATGTTAACTATTTCTACACATCTATGTATTAACTGTTTAATGTTAATATACCGATATTAAGAAATTATCAAACATTTTCCAGATACCTAACACTAAATTATCTATCTTGTTTGTGTAAATCTTGAATCATTCGTTCAATTTTATTACCATATTCGATTGATTGATCATATTCATACATTAATTCCGGCATAATACGTAATCGCATTCTAGAACCTAATTCAGACTTAATGAAGCCTTTTGCTTTATCAAGTGCTTTAAATGTATTTTCTACTTCTTTATCGTTACCTAATACAGTTAAAAATACTTTAGCCTGCGATAAATCATTTGTTAAAACAACATCTGTAATTGTAATAAAACCAACTCGAGGATCTTTGACTTTATTGTTGATGATATCCATTAATTCCTTCTTCATTTGTTCACCAACACGCTCTGCTCTCATACTGCTCATTCTTGTCACCTCTTTATCTTTAAGTTCAATTGTTATTTGCATTTTTTAGTGTAACAATGCTTAAACAATTATTTTAGCTCACACGTTATTTTAATAAATTAAGCCTATAAAATCAAATAAAGTTTGCCGTAAGATAGGCATTTCAACAGAAAATTTTCCAATAATAGTCGACATTATATTTTGTCATTAAAAATCATTCTAGGCCACCACAAAATTTTATACAAAATCATGTCCATATAACGTAACTTTTAATAGGTAATCTATTCTAATAAAAAACCAAAAGCTAGTATCAAATATGCTCCCTATAAAGTAGACACTTAAAAAGTGCAATATTTATAGGGAGCATATCAATCTTAACTATACTTTTAGCTTGTAATTTATTTAATTAACGCTTAATTTCAACCATTTCAAATGCTTCGATAACATCGCCTTCTTTAAGGTCATTGTAGTTTTCAATTGTAATACCACATTCATAACCTTTTGCAACTTCCTTAGCATCATCTTTGAAACGTTTAAGTGTATCTAATTCGCCTTCATATTGAACAATACCATCACGAATAATACGTACACCAGCATTTCGCGTAATTTTACCTTCAGTAACATAACATCCAGCAATAGTACCAACTTTAGAAACTTTGAATGTTTGACGAACTTCAGCTTGTCCGATAACTTGTTCTTCAAATTCTGGATCAAGTAAACCTTTCATCGCTGATTCAATTTCTTCGATAACATTATAAATAACTCTGTGTAAACGCATATCAACATTTTCAGCTTCTGCAGCACGTTTTGCACCACTGTCTGGACGAACATTGAAACCAATGATAATACCATTTGAGGCATTAGCAAGTGTCACGTCTGACTCATTAATTGCACCAACCGCTGTATGAATGATACGAACATTTACGCCTTCAACATCAATTTTCATTAATGATGCAGCTAAAGCTTCAACAGAACCTTGAACATCACCTTTAATAATAACGTTTAAATCTTTCATTTCACCTTGTTTCATTTGTTCAAACAGGTTATCTAATGAAACATTTTTACTTTCTTGACGTTGTTGTACAATGCTAGCTTCGTGTCTTGATTCACCAATACGACGAGCTTGTTTTTCATCACTAAATACAACAAAGCGATCCCCAGCTTGTGGCACATCATTAATACCTGTAATTTCAACAGGCGTTGATGGACCAGCTGTTTTGATTCTTTGACCTAAGTCATTAACCATTGCACGGATACGGCCGTAAGTATTACCAACTACAATCGCATCACCAACATTTAATGTACCATTTTGTACTAATAATGATGCAGAAGGACCACGTGATTTATCTAATTCAGCTTCGATAACTGTACCGACAGCACGGTTTTTAGGATTTGCTTTAAGTTCTTGAACTTCTGCAACTAATCCTATCATTTCTAATAAATCGTCGATACCATCACCACTTAATGCAGAAAGTGGAACGAAAATTGTTTCGCCGCCCCAATCTTCAGGAATTAAACCATATTCAGTTAATTCTTGCATAACTCGATCAGGATTTGAAGTTGGTTTATCAATTTTATTTACTGCAACAATAATTGGTACTTCTGCTTCTTTAGCATGGTTAATTGCTTCAATTGTTTGTGGCATAACACCATCGTCAGCTGCAACTACTAAAATTGTAATATCTGTTACTTGTGCACCACGCGCACGCATCGTTGTAAATGCAGCATGTCCCGGTGTATCTAAGAAAGTGATTTTTTTGCCATCGTTTTCAATTTGATATGCACCAATATGTTGAGTGATTCCGCCTGCTTCACCTGCTGTAACTTTTGTATGACGAATTGAATCTAATAAAGTCGTTTTACCATGGTCAACATGTCCCATAATTGTTACAACTGCTGGTCTCTCAATTGCTTCTGGATCATCTTTTTCGTCTTCGAAGTAGATTGATAAATCTTCTTCATTAATCACAACTTCCTCTTCAACCTCAACGCCATAATCATCGGCAATTAATTCGATTGTTTCTTGATTTAATGATTGATTGATATTAGCAACAATACCAAGTAAGAATAATTTTTTGATAATTTCTGATGATTCAACATTTAATTTATCCGCAAATTCGCCTACTGTAATACCTTCTTGATATGTCACTTTTGATGGTATTTCTTTTGGAGCAGCTGGTTGATTTTGTGGTTTATTATTCTTGTTATTTTTCTTATTATTTCTATTATTCTTTTTATTGCCTTTGTTGCCTTTATTATTTTGTTGTTGATTCTTTTTGTTATCTTTTTGTTGCCCTTTATTTTGGTTTTGATTGTTTGATTTTTGGTGATTATTTTGAGTGCTTTGTTTATTGTCGTTCTTTTGTTCTTTTTTGAACTTTTTATCTAATGCTTTAATTTGGTCATCTTCCAAAGCTTGCATATGATTTGAAACCTCAATATTCATGCTTTTTAACTCATCTATAATCTCTTTACTCTTTAGATTTAATTCTTTCGCATATTCGTAAATTCTTTGTTTACTCATATAATCACTCCTTATGATATTCATCTATCATTGATAGCAACTTTTTAGCAAAGCCTGGGTCAGTAATCCCTACATTAACACGCTCACCTTTTCCAAGTGCTATTCCCAATTCATTTCGATTTCCAAACTTTCTGAATGGAACTTTGTAACTCTTACATTTATCTGTAATTAATTTAGCTGTATTATCAGACGCATCATTTGCAACAATAACGAGCTTCAAATTTCCTTTTTTAATCTCATTAACAATGACTGATTCACCTGTTTTTACTTTACCAGCTCTCATTGCTAATCCTAAAAAGTTTAATATTTGATCTATACTCATTTTGGGATCTCTTCTCTATAAATTAATCTAATAATTTCTTTGTAAACAGGATCCAATTGCTCTTTAGATGCTTTAAAATATTTTTCTAAAATTTCTTTTTGTTGTGCTTTTTCAACCATAGCAACATCTTTAGAAACATATGCGCCACGGCCTTGTTTCTTTCCAGTAACATCCGCAAAGATTTCGCCTTCTTTATTAACAACAACACGAATCATATCTTTTTTGGGATGCATTTCATTTGAAAGAATACATTTTCGCATCGGAATTTTTTTCTTTTTCATAGATACTTCACTCCAACCTATTATTCAGATTCTTTCTCTACATTTGTTTCAACTGAAACATCATTTACCTCTTCGGTTGATTCTGTTGTGTCAGCATCTTCTAAAGCAATATCTTCTTCAGTTACTTTTTCTGCTTCAACTACTGGATAGATACCCGCTTCACGCGCATCTGTTTCTGATTTAATATCAATTTTCCAGCCGGTTAATTTAGCAGCTAGACGTGCGTTTTGTCCTCTTTTACCAATCGCTAATGACAATTGATAATCAGGAACAACAACTACTGTAGATTGATTTGTTTCATCAACAATAACTTCTAAAACTTGAGAAGGGCTTAAAGCATTTTTTACAAATACTTTTGGATCTTCATTCCATTGAACGATGTCGATTTTTTCGCCACCTAGCTCTTCAACAACAGCTTCAACACGTGCGCCTTTAGCACCAACACATGCACCAACAGCATCTATATCATTGTTTTCAGAGAAGACACTAATTTTAGAGCGATCGCCAGCTTCACGTGCTACTGATTTAACAATTACAGTACCATCGTAAATTTCTGGAACTTCTTGTTCAAATAAACGTTTTAATAAACCTGGATGGCTACGAGAAACATAGATTTGAGGACCTTTTGTCGTTTGTTCCACTTTGTTAACATATACTTTGATACGTTCGTTAGGAATATATTTTTCGTTAGGACTTCTTTCTGCTTCAGATAAAACAGCTTCGATACGACCTAAATTCACATATACATAACGATGGTCAACACGGTCAATAATTCCAGTAAGTATGTCTTCTTCTTTGTCTATAAATTCTTCAAATAAAATTTCACGTTCAGCATCACGAAGACGTTGCATTACTGCTTGTTTCGCTGCTTGAGCACCTACACGACCAAAATCTTTAGGTGTTACATCTTCTTCGTATATATCACCAATTTCATATGCAGGGTTTTTAACAAGCGCTGTACTTAAATCCACTTCATCTCTGTCGTCAAATACTTCTTCAACAACATCTTTACGAGCGATAACTTTGAAAGTACCTTGAGCCATATTTAATTCCACACGGACATTTCTTGCACTATCATAATTCTTTTTGTATGCAGTAATTAAAGCTGCTTCAATAGCATCAATTAATACTGCTCTAGGAATCTTCTTTTCTTTTTCTAAATACTCAGTAGCTAATAATAATTCATTACTTGACACGTTTTTTCCTCCTCATCACGTTAAATCATAACTGCGTGACGTGCTTTTGCTATTTTGTCTCTCGGTATCTCTATATCTTTCGTTCTTGCTTTGATTTTAACTTGTACTACAATTGTTTCATTATTGACTTCTTGTAAAATGCCTAACCATTCCTTTTCACCTTCAATTGGTACATATAAAGAAACAAATACAGGTTTAGTTATTGCATTTTGGAAATCTTGTTCTTTTTTAATTGGACGTTCTGCACCAGGTGACGCTACGTCTAAATAATACATTTCAGGAATAGGATCATTTGCATCCATAGCTTCACTTATTTTTTCAGAAGCTAGCGTACAATCATTTAAATCTACGCCACCTTCTTTATCAATAGAGATTCTAAGAAAATGATCTCTACCCTCTTTGACATATTCAACGTCTACAAGTTCAAAATTCAAGTCTTCCATAATTGGTTGAACAATCACTTCTACTTGTTCTGTAATTTTACTCATACAGGCCTCCCTTTTTGGCAAATAGAAAAGAGCGGGAATCTCCCACTCTTCTGCCTGAGTTCACTAATTTTTAAGCAACTTAATTATAGCATAAGTTTATGCTTGAAACAAATGACTTCACTATTAATCAGAGATTCTTGTAAAAGTTTGTTCATTTATTTCACCATTACATTCGAATAGACTCGTAAGACGTTGAAAAGAAATACAGGCATAATTTTATGTCCAGCAACAATTTTGTATTTCTTTAACTACGCCATACGCATTAAATAAATACCTTGATTATTTCATTTTACATATCAAATATCGAAAGTTGAGCTTTATCTGGTAAATTCGGTAATGAGCCTAACTCATCTAAATACTCAATAATTTTCTGAGATAATCCAGCTTTTTTGTTTAAATCTTCTTTTGATAAAAATGGGCCATCGTCACGAGCTTCAACAATTCGTTTCGCAACGTTTTCGCCAAGCCCAGGCACTGATATGAACGGCGGAATAAGTGTATCGCCTTCAATGATAAATTCGAACGCCTGACTCTTTTCTAAACTAATCGGTTGCATTCGATAACCTCGATGCGCCATTTCATTCATAATTTCCAAGACTGTTAATACGTCTTTTTCTTTTTTACCTAGATCCATATAGCGAGAATACATGTCTTTTACAGTATTTCGAATGCTTGTTTTATCTTTAATCATCGTGATTAAATCAAAGTCTGACGCACGAATTGTAAAGTAAGATGCATAGTAATAAAGTGGATGATGTACTTTGAAATATGCGATACGTACTGCCATTAAAACGTATGCTGCTGCATGGGCTTTAGGGAACATGTACTTAATTTTAAGACATGAATCTAAATACCAATCCGGCACTTCATTTTCTTTCATCGTTTCAATCATTTCTTCAGTTAAACCTTTACCTTTACGTACTGACTCCATTATTTTAAAAGCCATTGATGGTTCTAAACCAGCATACATTAAATAAACCATGATATCATCACGACAACCAATTACACTTGATAAATCACATATACCGCTTTTAATTAATTCTTGAGCATTGCCTAACCACACATCTGTACCATGAGATAATCCTGAGATTTGAACTAATTCAGAAAATGTTGTTGGCTTTGTATCTTCTAACATTTGACGCACGAACCCTGTACCGAATTCTGGAACCCCAAACGTACCTGTTTTACATAAAATTTCATCTTCAGTAACACCCAAACTTTCAGGTGTACTAAATATCTGCATAACTTCTTTATCATCTACAGGTATTGTTTTTGGATCAATCCCTGATAAATCTTGAAGCATACGAATCATTGTTGGATCATCGTGTCCAAGTATATCAAGTTTTAATACATTATCATGAATAGAATGGAAATCAAAATGTGTCGTCATCCATGCTGAATTTTGATCATCGGCAGGATATTGTATCGGCGTAAAATCATAAATATCCATGTAATCAGGTACTACAATAATACCTCCTGGATGCTGTCCAGTTGTACGTTTAACACCTGTACATCCTTTAACGAGTCGATCTATTTCAGCGCCTCTTTTGTGGATGCCTTGATCATTCAAATAACCTTTAACATAACCAAAAGCAGTCTTTTCAGCAACGGTACCAATTGTACCTGCACGGAATACTTTATCCTCACCAAATAATACTTTTGTGTAGTTATGGGCATTCGGTTGATATTCACCACTAAAGTTTAAGTCGATATCAGGAACTTTATCTCCTTTAAATCCTAAAAATGTTTCAAACGGAATATCTTGTCCTTCTTTAATAAGTGGCGCTCCACAAGTTTCACACGTCTTATCAGGTAAATCGAATCCTGACCCTACTGAACCATCATTGAAAAATTCACTCGTTTTACAGTTCGGACAAATATAGTGTGGCGGTAACGGGTTTACTTCAGTAATCTCAGTCATTGTCGCTACAAAACTAGAACCTACTGAACCACGGGAACCAACTAAGTATCCATCATCTAATGATTTTTTAACTAAACGTTGCGAAATTAAGTAAATTACCGCAAATCCATTACCGATAATACTTTTTAATTCTTTTTCTAATCGATCAATTACGATTTGAGGCAGGTCTTCACCATACAGTTTACGCGCATTTGCATAACTTAGTTCTCTAATTTCTTCGTTAGCACCTTCCATACGCGGTGTGTATAATTCATCTTTAATAGGAACAACACGTTCAATTCGATCTGCTAATTCGTTTGTATTTTTCACAACAATTTCATGCGCTTTTTCTTCACCTAAAAAATGAAACTCGTTTAACATTTCATCTGTAGTTCTAAAATGTGCTTCCGGTAAAGTTGAGCGATTAAGTGGATTGCCGGGTTGTGATGCTATTAAAATTTTACGTGCGATACCATCATGTTCAAACAAATAGTGTGCATTTCCTGTCGCAATAACAGGTATACCCGCTGTGTCACCTGCATGTATTAAACGTTGATAAATTTCATGTAATGTTTCAGTATCTCTAATAAGCTCTCTATCAATTAAATCTTGATAAAGTGCCGGTGGTTGAATTTCAATAAAATCATAAAATTTGGCAATTTTTTCAACTTGGCTCTGGTCCTTCTGCATAACTGCCGTAAATAATTCACCTTCATCACACGCTGTACCTACCAATAATCCCTCACGATATTCATCTAACAATGAACGTGGAATTCGAGGTGTACGGTAGAAATACTTCACCAATGATGCACTTACAATTTTAAATAGATTTTTAAGACCTTGTTGGTTTTGTACAATTAATGTGACATGACTAGGTCTTGCACGTTTATATGCATCTTCATTACTGAGTTTTTTGTTGATTTCGTTATGATTTAATACGCCTAATTCTTTCATTTGTTGAACCATTTTTATGAAAATGTAAGCTGTTGCTTCTGTATCATAAATGGCACGGTGATGTTGCGTTAATTCTACGCCATATTTTTTAGCTAAGAAATTCAAACCATGTTTACCATATTCAGTATTAATCGTACGAGATAATTCTAAAGTATCGATAACACCATTCGTTGATGGTCCAAACCCAAGACGTTCATATCCCGTATCGATAAAGCCCATATCAAACGAAGCATTATGCGCTACGAATATTGCATCGCCAACCCATTCTTTAAACTCTGTAAGTACTTCTTCAATCTCAGGGGCATCTACTAACATATCATCAGTAATATGCGTCAAATTGATAATCGTTTCCGATAATCGTTCATGCGGATTACTAAACCTTTCAAACTTATCGATGATTTCACCGTTATGAACTTTCACAGCTGCAAGCTCGATGATTTTATCATACTGATTTGACAAACCAGTTGTCTCAACGTCGAACACAACATAAGTAGCATCTTTTAATACGACATCTTGTGGTTTGTATGCAATCGGAACACCATCATCAACTAACATACCTTCCATACCGTATATCATTTTAATGCCATGTTTTTCCGCTGCTGCGTGAGCATCTGGAAATGCTTGCACAACATTATGGTCTGTAACCGCAATGGCTGGATGTCCCCAGTCTGCTGCCTGTTTAACATACGCACCAATATTGGGTATACCATCCATTTGGCTCATTGCAGTATGCAAGTGGAATTCTACACGCTTTTCTTCAGCCTTATCTTTTTTTGTCGCTTTTTTAATCTCTTCAATATCAGACATCATCATAACTAAATCTCTAATAAATGTATCTTCTTCAATACGACCTTGAGCCCTAACCCATTTACCTACACTTAGCGCTTTAAAATGTTCTAAATCATCTTTGTTTTTACGAGTAAACTTTAAAACTAATGAGTCCGTATAGTCAGTCACTTTAATTTCTACGATATGACGACCACTTTTAAGTTCTTTTAAGTTTATATCAAAAATGACACCCTCTATTGCAACTTTAAACTCTTCCTCAATAATAGATTCAATTGGTTTAATATTTTCAATTTGAATCGGCTTACCAATTTGACACTTATCGACAGCACTTTCGTTGTTATCTTGTTGTTTCGCTTTTTCAGCTTTCATTTTTTCAAGTTTCTCTGTTGCCAATCGTGCACTTTGTTCGTCTTCTTCTTGAATATGTGCTTCTAAAGAAGCTAAGTTTTGTTCTTGATCATTATCATTTGTTTCGAAGATGATTTTATCGATATCAAAACCACAATTTCTAAACGCTTTGATAAGACTTCCATTACATGCCTTATCAAAATGATTTCGTTCAATGTCATTTGATACCATTACTTTTAATACTTTTCCAGACATAATAAGCTTTTTCTGTTTCAATTGACCTTTAACTTTTGGAGATAAAGCTGTTTGGTCAATACAGTGCCCAAAGTATTTAATTGCATGTTCATCTTGATTCGTGCCATTTGTTACCGTAAAACGACATCTAACGTTGGCGATATCTTTAAACTCTTGCTCTATTGCATTTATAAATAATAAATAATCTTCATGAGCTAAGAATTGTGGTAATGTAATATGAAATTCCCATGTTCTGTTTTTGTTAGAAACATCTATACGTGTCAGTTCACCTGAATTTAAAATTTCAGCATCTAATTGATTTGAAATTTTAATTTGATCAGCAAGCACTTTAAATTTTTGTTGCTCTGTCATTGCCAAGACAATTACCACCTTAAATAGAAATTACTTTTACGTGTTCGAACAATATTTAGATTATGTAGGCATAGTAACGATAGAAAATTAAATGCTTTATATTTGGCTAATCATAATATTGTTAAAACAAATTTATCTTTAATTATACTATGTCTTCAGTCATTTTTCATCGAATAATCATTATATCAAAAATAATAAGAGCAGGACATAAGCATCTGATTTCTTTCAGCTTTTTCCTACTCTTATAATTCATTCGATCTTAATTATTTTAAGTTATCATATTTATTTGTAATGACAGTCATTAAGTCATCAATGTGGACTTCTTCGCTATCACCTGTTAGACGTTCTTTAACTTCTACAATACCTTCCGATGCACGTTTACCAACAACAATTCGCAGTGGTAAACCAATTAAATCGGCATCATTAAATTTGACACCTGCACGTTCCTGACGATCATCGTACAACACATCAAATTTAGTATTAAATTCAGCATATAGTGCATCTGCTAGTTCTCGTTGATCATCTTTCTTAGGATTAATAGAAATTAAATGTAAATCAAACGGAGTAACTGATTTAGGCCAAACAATTCCATTATCATCGTGATTTTGTTCAACAATCGCACTTAGCGTTCTAGAAATTCCAATTCCGTAACAACCCATAATTAAAGGTTGAGCTTTTCCTTGGTTATCTAAGAATGTAGCATTCATTGATTCTGAATACTTAGTACCCAATTTGAATACTTGACCAACTTCAATACCTTCAGCAAAATGTGCAACGCCTGAACCATCACTTAACTTCTCGCCTTCTAAAATAAAACGGAAATCGCCATATTCATCAACGTTGAAGTCTCTGCCTACATTTACATTAATTAAGTGATAGCCATCTTCGTTAGCACCGACAACTAAATTATTTAAATCTTGCACAAAATTATCTGCATAAATTTTGATTTCTTTATCAATAACAGGACCTAGTGAACCCGGATTTGCACCAACTAAATTAACAATTTCGTCTTGTGTTGCTAATTCAATATTATCTGTGCCGAAATAAGATTTTAATTTAATGTCATTAATTTCATGATGGCCACGCACTAAAACCATAATATATTCGCCATCAACTTTGAAAATCATCGTTTTAACGATTTCATCTACTGGTCTACCTAAGAAGTCTGCCAATTCTTGCGCAGTCTTAACATTTGGTGTTTCAATTTTTTCTAAAGGTTGCACAGTAGAATGCTTATGATTTGGTTCGTAAACGACTTCTGCTTTTTCGATATTAGCAGCATAGTCACTTTCTTTACTGTAAACGATTGTATCCTCACCGATAGCACTTAATGCCATAAATTCATGTGTATGGCTAACGCCTATAGCACCTGAATCTGCTACAACTGGTCTAGCATTAATGCCAACTCTCTCAAAAATACGGCTATACGCTTGATACATATCTTGATACGTTTGATCTAATGATGCCTCGTCAGCATGGAATGAATACGCATCTTTCATAATAAATTCACGCCCACGAAGTAAACCAAAACGTGGTCTCTTTTCATCACGGAATTTAGATTGAATTTGGAATAATGTCATCGGTAATTGTTTGTATGATTTCAATTCATTTCTTACTATTGATGTAACTAATTCTTCATGTGTTGGACCTAATGCAAATTGTCTTCCATGTCTATCTTGTAAACGCATTAATTCTGGGCCATATGCACCCCAACGTCCTGATTCTTCCCATAATTCAGCTTGTTGTAACGCTGGCATTAAAATTTCAACAGAATCGATACGTTCCATTTCTTGTCGCACAATTGCAGTAATATTATTTAACACACGTGTTGCTAGCGGTAAATAACTATAAATCCCACTTGTACTTTGTTTTATCAAACCCGATTTCAATAATAAACGATGACTTTGTGCTTCTGCTTCTGATGGCACGTCACGCATCGTTGGTATAAAAACTTTGGATTGCTTCATAATTATTTATCCTCCTAAATTATAAGAAATATCGTCGAATATCATTCCACGTTACTAATATCATAATAACGACCATGAAAATGGCACCAATAGCAATAATCGTTGTTTCCGCTTTTTTATTAACTGGTTTTCTGAAAATCGCTTCATATATAACAAATAAAATACGACCACCGTCTAGTGCAGGAATAGGAATTAAATTCATAATACCTAAGTTTACACTTAATAACGCAGTGTAACCAATTAAGCTAATGATACCCGCTTTAACAACTGAGTCGACGTTATGATAAATACCAACCGGACCATTTAACATATCAAATGAGAATCCGCCCGTAAATATACTAGCCAACATACCTACTACAGCTGTAAAAATATAAGTACTACCGATTAAAAAGCTTTTAAATCCGAATACAATTGGTTTAAAAAGTGTATGTTCACTCGCTGGTTGGAATCCGAGAACATACTTCGTCTCTGAACTTACTTTAGTCAGTTTTCTTTCAGTCTTTTTAGGTGTTAATTCAACTGACTTCGTTTTACCATCACGTTCAAATTTAACAGTCGTCTTATTATCTTTAACTTTATCTAACGCCTTATCAACATCATCAAATTCAGATATTTTATATTTGCCAATTTGAACAATTTTATCACCTTTTTGTAATCCTGCTTGTTGAGCTGGATACTTATCTGCGACTTGTTCTACAGTAGACGTAGGTGTACCTTGATAATATGCAAGACCAATAAATAGGACTAAAGCTAATATAAAGTTAAATAACGGTCCCGCAAATAATGTTAAAAATTTCGGCCATGGCTTTTTATGTGCAAATTGTCTGTCTCTCGGAGCAATTTGAACTAAGCTACCATTTTCAACAAAGAAAGACTTTCTAGCAATTTTAAAATGATGTCTTTCATTATCATAAGCAGTGATACCTTCTATGAATAAGTCATCCTTAAAATCACATTTTTTAACTTCGATCGCTTCAATTTGTTGAAACTTATGATGATCATCTAATATGATATGTGTTATTTCATTTTCTTCATTCAGTTTAATTTTAACGTTCATACCGGGCTCGACTGGTGGCTCTTCTAAGCCATCTCCTGCCATACGAACATATCCACCAACAGGCAATAACCTAATAGTGTAAAGTGTTTCATTTTTTCTAAAACTAAAAATTTTTGGCCCCATACCGATCGCAAATTCTGGACACATAATGCCTGCTCTTTTCGCAAAAAACATATGGCCATATTCATGAACAGTTACTAGT
>OCRJ01000118.1_pt1 | contig 17030 bp, 13 predicted proteins | sample 1502901 | NCBI WGS metagenome assembly OCRJ01 (sample SAMN00990124, study PRJEB22392) | human gut metagenome | reverse complement strand
TTCCGTGAAATTAAGCGAGGAGATTTACCAAGTAGTTTTCCTAAATTAGATGTAGATAATAGGTTTTATTACAGAAATTTAAAAGATTAATTCGATGCAATAATAATTGATATGACAATCTTAGTAATATTCATTTTAAAAGTGACACATAGCGTTTAAATATAAAGTCTGACGAGATATATCGTTTGGTTTACATTAGAGGATAGGCTGCATTTCGCTTTTTTTCAATACATGTTAATTTATTCATTATATAAATTTTGAAAAAGTATATTCGAATAGCATATCTTAATGATTCTGTTACAGTAAGATGCATAAAATATAAAACGAACCTTTTTTTGTAAAAATATAATGAAAATAACAGTTATTTTGCTAAAAATTCAAGAATCTATGATAATCTATGTTATGTAGTAAAATCGACAAATTTATATGTGGTTTGCAGTAATGAAATTAACTGTAATAATTGTTTTCTACTTAATAAAAAATTTAAAACTATCTTAATTAAGGGTTAAATCAATTAATGAAAATCAGTGCAATATTTTATTTTCAAAAATATTGTGATATGCTACAAAATAGAGAAAAATAAATGGGGCGTTTATTAACATGGATACAAAAGACTTTAAACGTTTAGAAAAAATGTATTCCCCGCGATACTTACCTGGATTAGATGGATTGAGGGCATTCGCAGTTATAGGAATCATTATTTATCACTTGAATGCACAATGGTTAAGTGGGGGCTTTTTAGGAGTAGATACATTCTTCGTTATTTCAGGTTATTTAATAACAAGTTTGTTGATAAGTGAGTATTATCGGACGCAAAAAATCGATTTGCTAGAGTTTTGGAAGCGACGATTGAAACGACTCATTCCGGCAGTGTTATTTTTAATCTGTGTCGTGCTTACGTTCACACTGATATTTAAACCGGAATTGATTATACAAATGAAACGAGATGCTATTGCAGCTATATTCTATGTTTCAAACTGGTGGTACATCTCACAGAATGTAGATTATTTTAACCAATTTGCTATTGAACCACTCAAACATTTATGGTCTTTAGCCATTGAAGAACAATTTTACTTGCTTTTCCCATTGGTTATCACGTTCTTATTACATAGATTTAAACCGAGAAATATTATTCAAACGCTATTTATTGTATCGTTGATTTCTTTAGGACTTATGATAGTGATTCATTTCATCACTGGAGATAATTCACGTGTGTATTTTGGGACAGATACACGACTGCAAACTTTATTGCTTGGTTGTATATTAGCATTTATTTGGCCTCCGTTTGCTTTGAAAAAAGATATTTCTAAAAAGATTGTCGTATCATTAGATATTATAGGGATATCTGGTTTTGCGGTTCTAATGACTTTGTTCTTTATAGTTGGCGACCAAGATCAATGGATCTATAATGGAGGATTTTACATTATATCATTTGCAACTTTATTCATTATTGCAATTGCGGTACATCCTTCTAGTTTATTTGCTAAATTTTTAAGTATGAAACCTTTACTAATTATAGGTAAACGATCATATAGCTTATATTTATGGCATTATCCTATCATTGTTTTTGTGAACAGTTATTACGTACAAGGACAAATACCGGTATACGTTTATATTATAGAAATTTTGTTAACAGCGTTAATGGCTGAAATTTCGTATCGCTTTATTGAAACACCTATACGTAGAAAAGGATTTAAAGCTTTTGCATTTTTACCTAAAAAGAAGGGGCAATTTGCTAGAACAGTGTTAGTTATCCTATTATTGGTTCCGTCTATCGTTGTGCTCAGTGGACAGTTTGATGCACTTGGCAAACAACATGAAGCCGAGAAGAAAGAGAAGAAGACGGAATTTAAAACAACGAAGAAAAAAGTCGTTAAAAAAGATAAGCAAGAGGATAAGCAGACAGCTAATAGCAAAGAGGATATTAAAAAGTCATCACCACTATTAATTGGTGACTCGGTCATGGTGGATATTGGTAATGTCTTTACTAAGAAAATACCAAATGCACAAATTGATGGTAAAGTTGGACGGCAACTCGTTGATGCTACACCAATTGTGAAATCGCAATATAAAGACTATGCTAAAAAAGGTCAAAAAGTTGTAGTAGAGCTTGGTACAAATGGGGCATTTACGAAAGATCAATTAAATGAACTATTGGATAGTTTTGGAAAAGCAGACATTTATTTAGTTTCTATTAGAGTACCTAGAGATTATGAAGGTAGAATAAATAAATTAATTTATGAGGCAGCTGAAAAGCGCTCTAATGTACATCTAGTCGATTGGTATAAAGCTTCTGCAGGTCATCCGGAATACTCTGCATATGACGGTATTCACTTAGAATATGCAGGTAGTAAAGCGCTGACTGATTTGATTGTAAAAACGATGGAAACACATGCTACAAATAAGAAATAATTTGATGCACTAAACTTTTGAAATATTACATTACTTCTGATATTTATTATCAAAAATGATGTATTTCATTAAAAGTTTAGTGCTTTTTTATTTTCAAATCCCATAGTAACGGTGCAGAAAAAGTGTTGTAAACATTCTAATTGGTATATTACATTCAATGAAGCTTTATTAGGAACAGATTACATTATGATAACAAAGCCCGCAAGACACCTAATCTCTGTTATAGTTTGTTTTGTCGCAAAACTATAAAAGTTATAATTGTTTGCATACTAAAAAAATAAAAAATATAAAATTTAAAATAATTGAGTCGCTAATGACTATATGTATAGAGTGTTTTGATTATTGGGAGGATATTTAATTATGAAAAAAATCGTTACAGCTACAATCGCTACAGCAGGACTTGCCACTATCGCATTTGCAGGACATGATGCACAAGCCGCAGAACAAAATAACAATGGATATAATTCTAATGACGCTCAATCATACAGCTATACGTATACAATTGATGCATAAGGTAATTATCATTACACTTGGACAGGAAATTGGAATCCAAGTCAATTAACGCAAAACAACACATACTACTACAACAACTACAATACTTATAGTTATAACAATGCATCTTACAATAACTACTATAATCATTCATATCAATACAATAACTATACAAACAATAGTCAAACAGCAACAAATAACTATTATACTGGTGCTTCAGGTGCAAGTTATAGCACAACAAGTAATAATGTTCATGTGACTACAACTGCAGCGCCATCTTCAAATGGTCGTTCAATTTCTAATGGTTATGCATCAGGAAGTAACTTATATACTTCAGGACAATGTACTTATTATGTATTTGATCGTGTTGGTGGGAAAATTGGTTCAACATGGGGTAACGCAAGTAATTGGGCTAACGCAGCTGCATCATCTGGCTATACAGTGAACAATACACCAAAAGTTGGTGCTATCATGCAAACAACACAAGGCTATTACGGTCATGTTGCTTACGTTGAAGGCGTTAACAGCAACGGTTCTGTTCGTGTTTCAGAAATGAACTATGGACATGGTGCTGGTGTGGTTACGTCTCGTACAATTTCAGCAAACCAAGCAGGTTCATATAATTTCATTCATTAATCAAATGTAAATCAAATGACGTCAATATTCTCTAACATGAGAGTATTGGCGTTTTTGTTTTATATAAATATAAATGAGAGCGGTTTATTCACTGATCTTTAGGGAACTAAGTAATAAAGTGATAATTTATACTATGTCAGTATGATTGAGAGTGATTCAATTTAGATGAAAACCATGAAAAAATATATTAAAACAGCATTTTTTTGTAGTATGTATTGGTTAATTGTTCAACTAAATATAGCAAATTTAGGTACAAGAATTCCTGATAAGTATTTTCGTCAGAAGTACATAATATTTAAATCATTTAACTTTGAGAAGCATGGAAAATTTTGGAACAAATGGTTTTACGTAAGAAAATGGAAACATAAGATTTTAGATGGTCATCAGCTTAATCAAAATATATATGATCAGCGTCATTTAATGACAATCAATACTGATGAAATTGAAAAAATGATTATAGAGACAAAGAGGGCAGAGTTGATTCATTGGATATCGATACTTCCAGTCATCATATTCAATAAAGGCCCTCGTTTAGTAAAGTATATAAATATTTTCTATGCAATGATAGCTAATGTTCCAATCATTATTGTGCAACGCTATAATCGACCGAGATTAACGCAGTTACTACGCATATTAAAGCGAAGAGGTGAACGTCATGACTAAACATATCATCGTTATTGGTGGTGGCTTAGGTGGGATTTCTGCAGCAATTCGAATGGCACAAAGTGGCTATTCGGTCTCATTATATGAACAAAATAATCATATAGGAGGCAAAGTGAATCGTCATGAATCAGATGGCTTTGGCTTTGATTTAGGTCCATCTATTTTAACGATGCCTTATATTTTTGAAAAATTATTCGAATATAGCAAGAAGCAAATGTCAGACTACGTTACAATCAAGCGTTTACCACATCAATGGCGTAGCTTTTTTCCAGATGGCACGACTATCGATTTGTATGAAGGTATTAAAGAAACAGGTCAGCATAATGCGATATTGTCGAAACAGGATATAGAGGAACTGCAAAATTATTTGAATTATACAAGACGAATCGATCGTATTACTGAAAAAGGGTATTTTAACTATGGTTTAGATACACTATCTCAAATTATTAAATTTCATGGGCCATTAAATGCTCTTATTAATTATGATTATGTACATACTATGCAACAGGCCATAGACAAGCGTATCTCGAATCCATACTTGCGACAAATGTTAGGCTATTTTATCAAATATGTAGGTTCTTCATCATACGATGCGCCAGCTGTATTATCTATGTTATTCCATATGCAACAAGAGCAAGGCCTTTGGTATGTAGAAGGTGGAATCCATCATTTAGCCAATGCCTTGGAAAAGCTAGCGCGTGAAGAAGGTGTCACAATTCATACAGGTGCACGTGTGGACAATATTAAAACATATCAAAGACGTGTGACGGGTGTCAGATTAGATACAGGTGAGTTTGTAAAGGCAGATTATATTATTTCAAATATGGAAGTCATACCTACTTATAAATATTTACTTCACCTTGATACTCAACGATTAAACAAATTAGAGCGGGAATTTGAGCCAGCAAGCTCAGGATATGTGATGCATTTAGGTGTTGCTTGCCAATACCCGCAATTAGCACATCATAATTTCTTTTTTACGGAAAATGCTTATCTCAATTATCAACAAGTTTTTCATGAAAAGGTATTGCCAGATGATCCGACCATTTATCTAGTAAATACGAATAAAACTGATCACACACAAGCGCCAGTAGGTTATGAAAATATCAAAGTCTTACCACATATTCCATATATTCAAGATCAGCCTTTTACCACTGAAGATTATGCGAAGTTTAGGGATAAAATTTTGGATAAATTAGAAAAAATGGGACTTACTGATTTAAGAAAACACATTATTTATGAAGATGTTTGGACACCGGAGGATATTGAAAAAAATTATCGTTCTAATCGTGGTGCAATATATGGTGTTGTAGCAGATAAAAAGAAAAACAAAGGGTTTAAATTTCCTAAAGAAAGTCAGTATTTTGAAAACTTGTACTTTGTAGGTGGATCAGTAAATCCTGGTGGTGGCATGCCAATGGTTACATTAAGTGGGCAACAAGTCGCAGACAAAATAAACGTGCGAGAAGCGAAGAATAGGAAGTGATATCTATGAAATGGTTATCACGAATATTAACAGTAATAGTGACCATGTCTATGGCGTGTGGTGCATTGATATTTAATCGTAGACATCAGCTAAAGGCGAAAACGCTAAACTTCAATCATAAAGCATTAACAATTATTATTCCGGCTAGAAACGAAGAAAAAAGAATAGGTCATTTACTACATTCGATAATACAACAGCAAGTTCCAGTAGATGTCATTGTTATGAATGACGGATCGACAGATGAAACAGCACGTGTAGCACGTTCATATGGTGCGACTGTAGTAGATGTTGTTGATGATACTGACGGCAAATGGTATGGGAAATCACATGCTTGTTATCAAGGTGTGACGCATGCATGTACGAATCGTATTGCCTTTGTAGATGCTGATGTAACTTTCTTAAGGAAAGATGCTGTTGAAACGTTGATTAATCAGTATCAATTACAAGGTGAAAAAGGATTGTTAAGCGTACAGCCTTATCATATAACAAAGCGTTTCTACGAAGGGTTTTCAGCGATATTTAATTTAATGACAGTCGTTGGTATGAATGTATTTTCTACCTTAGACGACGGTCGGACTAACCAGCATGCATTTGGACCGGTGACATTAACAAATAAAGAAGATTATTATGCAACTGGAGGTCATAAAAGTGCAAACCGTCATATTATTGAAGGATTTGCTTTAGGAAGTGCATATACTTCACAATCATTGCCCGTAACAGTTTATGAAGGGTTTCCATTTGTTGCATTTCGCATGTATCAAGAAGGATTTCAGTCATTACAAGAAGGATGGACAAAGCATTTGTCAACTGGGGCAGGTGGCACAAAGCCTAAGATCATGACAGCAATTGTGTTGTGGTTGTTCGGTTCTATAGCGAGTATTTTAGGGCTATGTCTTAGTTTAAAATATCGCCAAATGTCTGTAAGAAAAATGGTAGCACTTTACTTGAGCTATACTACACAATTTATTTATCTGCATCGAAGGGTCGGCCAATTTTCTAATTTATTAATGGTATGTCATCCATTGTTATTTATGTTTTTTACTAAAATTTTCATCCAATCTTGGAAACAAACGCATCGTTATGGTGTAGTTGAATGGAAAGGTCGTCAATATTCTATATCTAAAGAACAATAAATCAAGGTAATGGCATTTCAATATAGGAGGACTAGTATGACAATGATGGATATGAATTTTAAATATTGTCATAAAATCATGAAGAAACATTCAAAAAGCTTTTCTTACGCTTTTGACTTGTTACCAGAAGATCAAAGAAAAGCGGTTTGGGCAATTTATGCTGTGTGTCGTAAAATTGATGACAGTATAGATGTTTATGGCGATATTCAATTTTTAAATCAAATAAAAGAAGATATACAATCTATTGAAAAATACCCATATGAACATCATCACTTTCAAAGTGATCGTAGAATCATGATGGCGCTTCAGAATGTTTCACAACATAAAAATATCGCCTTTCAATCTTTCTATAATCTCATTGATACTGTATATAAAGATCAACATTTTACAATGTTTGAAACGGACGCTGAATTATTCGGATATTGTTATGGTGTTGCTGGTACAGTAGGTGAAGTATTGACGCCGATTTTAAGTGATCATGAAACACATCAGACATACGATGTCGCAAGAAGACTTGGTGAATCGTTGCAATTGATTAATATATTAAGAGATGTCGGTGAAGATTTTGACAATGAACGGATATATTTTAGTAAGCAACGATTAAAGCAATATGAAGTTGATATTGCTGAAGTGTACCAAAATGGTGTTAATAATCATTATATTGACTTATGGGAATATTATGCAGCTATCGCAGAAAAAGATTTTCAAGATGTTATGGATCAAATCAAAGTATTTAGTATTGAAGCACAACCAATCATAGAATTAGCAGCACGTATATATATTGAAATACTGGACGAAGTGAGACAGGCTAACTATACATTACATGAACGTGTTTTTGTGGATAAGAGGAAAAAGGCAAAGTTGTTTCATGAAATAAATAGTAAATATCATAGAATATAGGTGGTTGAATAATGAAGATTGCAGTAATTGGTGCAGGTGTCACAGGATTAGCAGCGGCAGCCCGTATTGCTTCTCAAGGTCATGAAGTGACGATATTTGAAAAAAATAATAATGTAGGCGGGCGTATGAATCAATTAAAGAAAGACGGCTTTACATTTGATATGGGTCCCACAATTGTCATGATGCCAGATGTTTATAAAGATGTTTTTACAGCGTGTGGTAAAAATTATGAAGATTATATTGAATTGAGACAATTACGTTATATTTACGATGTGTATTTTGACCGCGATGATCGTATAACGGTGCCTACAGATTTAGCTGAATTACAGCACATGCTAGAAAGTATAGAACCTGGTTCAACGCATGGTTTTATGTCCTTTTTAACGGATGTTTATAAAAAATATGAAATTGCACGTCGCTATTTCTTAGAAAGAACGTATCGCAAACCGAGTGACTTTTATAATATGACGTCACTTGTGCAAGGTGCTAAGTTAAAAACGTTAAATCATGCAGATCAGCTAATTGAACATTATATTGATAACGAAAAGATACAAAAGCTTTTAGCGTTTCAAACGTTATACATAGGAATTGATCCAAAACGAGGCCCGTCACTATATTCAATTATTCCTATGATTGAAATGATGTTTGGTGTGCATTTTATTAAAGGCGGTATGTATGGCATGGCTCAAGGGCTAGCGCAATTAAATAAAGACTTAGGCGTTAATATTGAACTAAATGCTGAAATTGAGCAAATTATTATTGATCCTAAATTCAAACGGGCCGATGCGATAAAAGTGAATGGTGACATAAGAAAATTTGATAAAATTTTATGTACGGCTGATTTCCCTAGTGTTGCGGAATCATTAATGCCAGATTTTGCACCTATTAAAAAGTATCCACCACATAAAATTGCAGACTTAGATTACTCTTGTTCAGCATTTTTAATGTATATCGGTATAGATATTGATGTGACAGATCAAGTGAGACTTCATAATGTTATTTTTTCAGATGACTTTAGAGGCAATATTGAAGAAATATTTGAGGGACGTTTATCATATGATCCTTCTATTTATGTGTATGTACCAGCGGTCGCTGATAAATCACTTGCGCCAGAAGGCAAAACTGGTATTTATGTGCTAATGCCGACGCCGGAACTTAAAACAGGTAGCGGAATCGATTGGTCAGATGAAGCTTTGACGCAACAAATAAAGGAAATTATTTATCGTAAATTAGCAACGATTGAAGTATTTGAAGATATAAAATCGCATATTGTTTCAGAAACAATCTTTACGCCAAATGATTTTGAGCAAACGTATCATGCGAAATTTGGTTCGGCATTCGGTTTAATGCCAACTTTAGCGCAAAGTAATTATTATCGTCCACAAAATGTATCGCGAGATTATAAAGATTTATATTTTGCAGGTGCAAGTACGCATCCAGGTGCAGGCGTTCCTATTGTCTTAACGAGTGCGAAAATAACTGTAGATGAAATGATTAAAGATATTGAGCAGGGTGTGTAAGGGAGTAGTCTAAGAGAAAGATGTGAGAAAAGTATAAGGGGAACGTAAAAGGCATAGTGAAATAAGTATGTTCTAAAGAAGTTTTATTTAACAATGAATAGGCGCCTGTTAAGGTTCACGTTTGAATACGTACCTTGATGGGCGTTATACTTTATATAAGCATATCTAACTGGTTGTGCATGCGGATATGCATGGCAGTTAAATCCTAACGATTGAGTGTATATTAATCTGAAAATTCTTAATATTGACAATAATATTGTACCTACCTAAAATGAAAATAAATTCATTGAATACAACGTGTGTCATAAGTTCTGTTGAACATAACGGTGAATGGCAATGTCATTGTAACCATCTAAATGAGAGTGATACAAGTTGTTAGGTTTATGATAGTCACCCAGGCTACGTTTAATGATAGAGGAGGAATTTGATGATCTCTAACAAATTAGCAAATATCCCTGATAGTTATTTCGGGAAAACGATGGGACGTAAAATCGAACATGGACCATTGCCATTAATTAATATGGCAGTTGGGATCCCTGATGGGCCCACGCCACAAGGTATTATTGATCATTTTCAAAAAGCACTAACTATTCCTGAAAATCAAAAATATGGTGCTTTTCATGGTAAAGAAGCGTTCAAGCAAGCTATTGTAGATTTTTATCAAAGACAATATAATGTGACGCTAGATAAAGAAGATGAAGTATGCATTTTATATGGTACAAAAAATGGATTAGTGGCAGTACCAACATGTGTTATCAATCCAGGAGACTATGTATTACTACCTGATCCAGGATACACGGATTATTTAGCAGGTGTACTTTTAGCTGATGGCAAGCCTGTCCCGCTTAATTTAGAACCGCCACATTATTTGCCAGATTGGTCCAAAGTTGATTCACAAATAATAGATAAAACAAAACTCATTTATTTAACGTATCCAAATAATCCAACTGGATCGACAGCTACGAAAGAAGTTTTTGATGAAGCGATAGCTAAATTTAAAGATACAGACACTAAAATCGTGCATGATTTTGCTTATGGTGCTTTCGGTTTCGACGCTAAAAATCCTAGTATACTTGCTTCGGAAAATGGGAAAGATGTTGCGATTGAAATTTATTCCTTGTCTAAAGGTTATAACATGTCAGGTTTTAGAGTCGGTTTTGCAGTTGGTAATAAAGATATGATTCAAGCTTTGAAAAAGTACCAAACGCACACAAATGCTGGGATGTTTGGTGCATTACAAGATGCCGCAATATATGCTTTGAATCATTATGATGATTTTTTAGAAGAACAAAGCAATGTATTTAAAACACGTCGTGTCCGATTCGAAGCCATGCTTGCAAAAGCTGATTTGCCATTTGTTCATGCTAAAGGTGGCATATATGTATGGTTGGAAACACCGCCTGGTTATGACAGCGAGCAATTTGAGCAATTTTTAGTGCAAGAGAAGTCAATACTTGTTGCTCCAGGGAAACCATTTGGAGAGAATGGTAATCGTTATGTGAGAATTTCATTGGCGTTAGATGACCAGAAATTAGACGAAGCTGCAATAAGATTAACAGAACTAGCATATTTATATGAATAATAAAGTTAAGGGTGATGTTAAAATGACAAAAATTAAAATCATGAGTGTACGTGATGAAGATATGCCTTATATCAAGGCGTGGGCAGAGAAACATCATGTTGAGGTAGATATTACTAAAGAAGCATTAACTGATGACAATGTTGAAGGTGTCGCTGGTTATGATGGCTTATCGCTATCACAACAAATACCATTATCAGAGCATGTTTATAAACGATTAAATGAACTTGGTATTAAACAAATCGCACAACGTAGTGCTGGATTTGATACATATGATTTGGAGTTAGCAAACAAGTATAACTTGATTGTGTCAAATGTGCCGTCATACTCTCCGAATTCAATTGCGGAGTTTGCTGTGAACCAGGCTATTAATGTGGTTCGTCATTTTAATCAAATTCAAACGAAAGTGCGGGAGCATGATTTTAGATGGGAACCTACTATTTTATCGAAATCCATTAAAGATTTAAAAGTAGCTGTTATTGGTACAGGTCGAATTGGCCGTGTAGTAGCCGATATATTTGCCAATGGTTATCAAAGTGATGTGGTCGCATACGACCCGTTTCCTAATGCTAAAATTGCAACGTATGTCGATTACAAAGATACGATTGAGGAAGCGGTTGAAGGTGCTGATATCGTGACATTACATGTACCTGCAACGAAATATAATCATTATCTATTTAATGCTGAATTATTTAAACATTTTAAAAAGGGCGCAGTATTTGTCAATTGTGCGAGAGGTTCTTTAGTAGATACTAAGGCGTTATTAGACGCATTAGACAATGGTGTGATTAAAGGTGCAGCACTTGATACGTATGAATTTGAACGCAAACTTTTCCCAAGTGATCAAAGGGGCAAAACACTGAACGATCCATTGTTAGAATCGTTGATTGACAGGGAAGATGTCATATTAACACCACATATTGCGTTTTATACTGAAGCTGCAGTTAAAAATCTAATTGTCGATGCATTAGATGCAACATTAGATGTATTGCAGACTGGAGATACTAGGTTACGAGTAAATTAAAAATCGAACTGATGAGATAATTTGGATTGTTGGGATTCTCATCAGTTCGATTTTTTAATTTGGTGTTGATGACGTTGAATATTGCCTAATTAAACGACATCGTAACCTTGATCTTCAATTGCGTCTTTCATTTGAGATACAGCAACTTTACTGTCATCATATTGAACACTTACTTGACCATTTTCAAGGTTAACGTCAGCTGAAGTGACACCGTCAATATTATTTAATGCAGATTCAACAGCACTTTTGCAGTGACCACAGCTCATACCTTCAACATTTAAAATTTCTTGTGACATAGCATTCACCTCCTTTTAGAGCCACTTATTATTTATAATAATTAGTGGCTCTTATGCAGTTGGAGCGAAGATCCAACTGTAAACCGCGACATTATAGAGCCAATCACTAGCCTATCTCAGAATCACCAATGAATCCTTCATTATTAAGGAATCTAGGCATCTTTACGGCGTGGTTCTAATCGCATTTTTTTCAATCTAAGTGCGTTTGTGACAACACTTACTGAACTTAGTGCCATTGCAGCACCAGCAACCCATGGCGCAAGTAAGCCCAATGCAGCTATAGGGATACCGGCAATATTATAGCCGAATGCCCAAAATAGATTTTGACGAATATTACGAATGGTTGCTTTACTTGCATAAATGGCTTTAGGAATAAGCATCAAGTCGCCACCAAGAATAGTAATATCAGCTGCTTCAATGGCAACTTCTGTACCTGTACCAATGGCGATACCGATATCAGCTTTAACTAATGCAGGTGCATCATTTACACCGTCACCAACCATCGCAACCTTCTTACCTTGTTGCTGTAGTTTCGCAATTTGTGCAGCTTTTTCTTCTGGTAAAATATCTGCAATAACAGTATCTATGCCTACTTGTTTTGCAATGGCTTGAGCAGTGTTTTTATTATCGCCAGTTAACATGGCAACTTCAATGCCCATATCATGCAATTGTTTTATTGCATCTTTGGCATGATCTTTGACAGTATCTGCCACTGCGATGATACCAGTTAATGAATAATTAACAGCAATGAGCATAGCAGTTTTACCATCTCGTTCATAATGTGTTAAATCATCAGAAATATGCTTAGGCAAGCTAATATCATTGTCAGCCATTAATTTATGGTTACCAACCAATATATGGTGATGATCAATCGTTGCTTCAATACCATGGCCAGGTACTGCTTTAAATGTTGTTGTCTCAGTTAATGTTAATTGCTTTTCTTTTGCATAATTGACAATGGCTTCTGCCAATGGGTGTTCAGAATCTTTTTCAGCAGTAGCAAGCAGTTGTAGCGTTTGATCGTCACCATGATAATCTGTCACGACTGGACGACCATTTGTAATGGTACCCGTCTTATCTAAAACGATGGTATCAATTTGATGTGTGCGTTCAACAAACTCGCCACCTTTAAATAAAATACCATTTTCAGCAGCGCGACCAGTACCTACCATAATAGAAGTTGGTGTAGCAAGTCCCAATGCGCATGGACAAGCAATGACGAGAACGGAAATACTCGCAACAAGTGCAGGTTCAAATGTACCTGGTGTAACTAAAGTAATCCACACGATAAATGTTAATAGTGCGATACCAACAACGATAGGAACGAAATAACCAGAAATAATATCTGCCAATCGTTGAATCGGCGCTTTAGAACTTTGAGCTTCTTCGACAACTTTAATAATATTTGCCAACGCAGTGTCCCCGCCAACTTTTGTTGCTGTCATAGTAATAGTACCGTTTTTGTTCATCGTTGAACCAATTACAGTATCATCAACATTCTTCTCAACAGGGATAGATTCACCTGTTAACATAGATTCGTCGATGGCAGTCATACCTTTAATAATTTTGCCATCAACAGGTATCTTTTCACCTGGCTTAACGATAAGTGTATCTCCAACATGTACTTCATTTAGAGGAATCATCACTTCATTACCATCTTTTAAAATGCGTGCTTCTTTAGCTTGCAAACTTAATAATTCGCCAAGCGCATTGGTTGTTTGAGACTTCGCTCTAGCTTCTAAATACTTACCGAATAAGATTAAGGTAAGTAGTACGGCGCTTGTTTCAAAGTATAAATGCGGTTGCGTTGTTGAGCCATTTAGCCAACGAACCATTTCATAAATACTGTAAAAATATGCTGCACTTGTACCAACAGCAACAAGTACATCCATATTGGCGCCACCATTTCTTAAGTTTTTATAAGCACCTACATAAAATTGCCATCCAATAATAAATTGTACAGGTGTAGCTAAAATAAATTGGAACCATGGATTCGTAAATAGTGCTGGTATATGCATATTGAAAAGATGCACAAACATTAACATTAATAGTGGTAAAGATAATACTGCTGATATGATAAGCTTAATCAATTTATGTTGTAGCGCTTCAGCTTTGCGTGACGTTTGATCTTTATTGTTATCTTTAATAGACGCGTCATAACCTAATTTTTGAATGCGAGTGACAAGTTTATCAGCATCTGTTTCTTCAGGATAATAGTCAACTTTAGCTTGCTCTGTTGTTAAATTGACCGTTGCATTTTGAACTCCGTCCATTTTATTTAACACTTTTTCAATACGGCTTGAGCATGCAGCACAAGTCATACCTGTAATGTCTAATTCGACAGTTTCTACAGTGACACCGTAACCTAAATGTTGAATCGTATTAATAAATTCTTGGACATCATGTTGATTAGGGTTATACTCAACAGTTGCTTTCTCTGTAGTTAAATTCACTTGGGCATTAACGTCATCAAGTTTATTCAGTTTCTTTTCGATACGATTTGAACATGCGGCACAAGTCATACCAGTGATATCTAATGTTGTTTTTTTCGTATTAGCCACATTATTGCCTCCCTGTGATTCATTGTTACACGTCTAATGTACCCCCTATAGGTATATAAGTCAATCGTTGCGTTTTACTTTTACCAATTTTAAAAAGAAAAAGAGAGATTGCCGTGCAAACATTGCACAACAATCTCTCTATTTAGCATCTATATAAAAGAAGTCGTAATTAATATTAAAGGATGTATGAATGAAAGGTAAAACTTAAATGACTTCTGGATTTGCAATTCTTAGGTGACTTAAAAGAAATCAGATGGGTTAAATTCTTTCGCATGTAAATTTTTAAAATTATTAAGATGGATGACTTTATCATCATCTTTGTTGTCTGACAACTGACGACTCGTGTCGTTTGTCATTTCGTAATCTTGTATCGTTTTGACCAAACCTAAAATGATTAAGATAGCAACTGTGCCTGTAATTAATATTCTCATCGCTATCATACTCCTTTATATTTCTCTTACTCACATTGTACGTTAATAGATTAAAAAATGAATGCGTCTGTAGTATTGAATTTATCTACTACTTTAGCAGTATTTGATGCGAGAATTGTATAGATAAGGGTGATAAGGTCATGATTTCATAATGTTATAGCGTATTAGTTGCATAGGCGAATGTTTATTTGATTAACTTTTAAACAAGTAAATAAGTTATTAGGAGTTGAAAGGTGTAATGACTGAAAAAGAAAAAATGTTAGCAGAAAAATGGTACGATGCAAACTTTGATCAAGACTTAATCAATGAACGTGCACGAGCGAAAGATATTTGCTTTGAATTAAATCATACAAGACCGAGTGCTACAAATAAAAGAAAGGAATTAATTGATCAATTATTTCAAACAACAACAGACAATGTAAGTATTTCGATTCCTTTTGATACAGATTATGGTTGGAACGTTAAACTAGGAAAAAATGTCTATGTAAACACCAATTGTTATTTTATGGATGGTGGACAGATTACAATTGGCGATAATGTTTTTATAGGACCTAATTGTGGATTCTACACAGCGACACATCCACTTAATTTTCATCATAGAAATGAAGGTTTTGAAAAAGCCGGACCCATTCATATTGGCAGTAATACTTGGTTTGGCGGTCATGTAGCCGTGCTACCAGGGGTGACGATTGGAGAAGGTAGTGTGATTGGTGCTGGTAGTGTTGTCACTAAAGATATTCCGCCACACAGCTTAGCGGTTGGAAACCCTTGTAAAGTCGTTCGTAAAATTGATAATGACCTACCATCCGAAACATTAAATGACGAAACGATAAAGTAGCAGTTGCGACACATATAAATTTTAAAAAGTAACCAATCAATTTCAAAATGCTTGAGAATAAGTGATAAAGTATAAAAATGAAAGCGATTGCAAAACTAACCTTAATCATAGTAAAATGAGTTTAAATGATGTTATATCATTAAATCAAAGGGTTAAACCACTTTCAAAATTTATAGGGGGTAAGTGTACATGGTAGTAGAATTTAAAAATGAACCTGGTTACGATTTTTCAGTCCAAGAAAATGTGGATATGTTTAAGAAAGCATTGAAAGACGTGGAAAAAGAATTAGGTCAAGACATACCATTAGTGATTAATGGAGAGAAGATTTTCAAAGATGACAAAATTAAATCAATCAATCCTGCAGACACATCACAAGTGATTGCAAATGCATCAAAGGCAACAAAACAAGATGTTGAAGATGCGTTTAAAGCAGCAAACGAAGCTTATAAATCTTGGAAAACATGGTCAGCAAATGATCGTGCAGAGCTTATGTTACGTGTTTCGGCAATTATTCGTCGTCGAAAAGCGGAAATTGCAGCAATTATGGTTTATGAAGCAGGTAAGCCATGGGATGAAGCAGTTGGTGATGCAGCTGAAGGTATTGATTTTATTGAATACTATGCACGTTCAATGATGGACTTGGCTCAAGGCAAGCCAGTACTTGATCGTGAAGGTGAACACAATAAATATTTCTATAAATCAATTGGTACAGGTGTTACAATTCCGCCGTGGAACTTCCCGTTTGCGATTATGGCTGGTACAACTTTAGCACCAGTTGTGGCAGGTAATACAGTGTTATTGAAACCTGCTGAGGATACACCTTATATCGCTTATAAATTAATGGAAATTTTAGAAGAAGCAGGATTACCAAAAGGCGTAGTTAACTTTGTTCCTGGTGATCCGAAAGAAATTGGTGATTACTTAGTTGATCATAAAGATACGCATTTCGTTACATTTACAGGATCACGTGCGACAGGTACTAGAATTTATGAACGTAGTGCCGTTGTTCAAGAAGGTCAAAACTTCTTGAAACGTGTTATCGCTGAAATGGGTGGTAAA
>OCRJ01000113.1_pt1 | contig 17321 bp, 12 predicted proteins | sample 1502901 | NCBI WGS metagenome assembly OCRJ01 (sample SAMN00990124, study PRJEB22392) | human gut metagenome | reverse complement strand
TTGGGTCCGCGGGCCGACGGGCGCGGCTGGAAGTACTCCGGCAGCGGCTTGCCGTCCTTGTCGGTAAAGGACTGACCGATGAGGGTCGAGCCGACCACCTTGCCGTTGACCTCCAGCTGGGAGCCATTGGCCTGCCGATGGAGGACGAGCTGTCCCAGCCCGGTCATGACGCCGGTGTACACGACGCCGACGATGACGGTGAACAACAGGATCGAGCGCAGCCCGACGAGGAGGGTACGAGTCCTGGAGGAAATGATCATGATGGGCTCCGATCAGAAACCGGGAATGAGACGGACGAGCAGGTCGATCAGCCAGATGCCGATGAATGGCGCGACAACTCCGCCCAGGCCATAGATGCGCAGGTTCCGGGCGAGAATCTTCGACGCCCCGGCAGGCTTGTAGGACACTCCCTTGAGAGCCAGCGGCACCAGGATGACGATGATGATCGCGTTGAAGATGATCGCCGAGAGCACCGCAGACGCCGGGGAGTGCAGGCCCATGATGTTGAGGGCCGACAGGCCCGGGTAGGTCGCCATGAAAATCGCGGGGATGATCGCGAAGTACTTGGCGATGTCATTGGCGATGGAGAAGGTCGTCAGGGCGCCGCGCGTGATGAGCAACTGCTTGCCGATCCCGACGATGCTGATGAGCTTGGTCGGGTCGGAGTCGAGGTCGACCATGTTGCCGGCCTCCTTGGCGGCCGAGGTACCGGTGTTCATGGCGACACCCACGTCCGCCTGGGCCAGGGCCGGGGCGTCGTTGGTGCCGTCACCGGTCATTGCGACCATCCGGCCGCCCTCCTGCTCCTTGTGGATGTAGGCGAGCTTGTCCTCCGGGGTGGCCTCAGCCAGGAAGTCGTCGACCCCGGCCTCCTTGGCGATGGCGGCAGCCGTCAGCGGGTTGTCACCGGTCACCATGACGGTGCGGATGCCCATCCGACGCAACTCGGAGAACCGGTCGGTCAGGCCTTCTTTGACGATGTCCTTGAGATGGACGACGCCGAGGACCTTGCCGACATGGTCGGGGGTGCGCACTGCGACGACGAGCGGGGTGCCACCGGACTCGGAGACGGCGTCGACGCGACGATCCATGTGGGCGAGGGTGTCGATGTCCATGTCGATGTGGGACTCCGTCAGCCAGGCTCGCACGGCCGAACCGGCACCCTTGCGGATCTCGGTGCCGTCGGGCAGGTCGATGCCGGACATCCTGGTCTGAGCGGTGAAGGGGACAACCTCCCCCTGGTCACCCCAGGCATCGGCGTCGAATCCCTGCTCGCGAGCCAGGTCGACGATGGAGGTGCCCTCCGGGGTCGGGTCGGCCAGGGAGGACCGGGCGGACACGTCGCGGATCTCCTCCTCACTGACGCCGGGCATCGCGATGAACTCGCTGGCTCGACGGTTTCCGTAGGTGATGGTGCCGGTCTTGTCGAGCAGCAGGGTGGTGACGTCACCGGCGGCCTCGACGGCTCGGCCCGACATGGCCAGCACGTTGTGCTGCACCAGGCGGTCCATACCCGCGATACCGATGGCCGAGAGCAGGGCACCGATGGTGGTCGGGATGAGGCAGACCAACAGGGCGACGAGAACCGTGATGCCCACCGGCCTGGCGGCCAGGGAGGCGATCGGGTTCAGGGTCAGGGCGACGATGACGAAGACGATCGACAGGCTCGCCAGCAGGATGTTGAGGGCGATCTCGTTGGGGGTCTTCTGGCGTCCGGATCCCTCCACCAGTGCGATCATGCGGTCGACGAAGGACTGGCCGGGCTTCGAGGTGATCTTGACGACGATGCGGTCGGAGAGCACCTTCGTGCCACCGGTGACGGCGGAACGGTCGCCGCCGGACTCACGTACCACGGGGGCGGACTCACCGGTGATGGCCGACTCGTCGACCGAGGCGATGCCCCAGATGATGTCCCCGTCTCCGGGGATCGTCTGGCCTGCCGTCACGACGACGACGTCGCCGTACTTGAGGTCCGAGGAGACGATCTCGGTGGTCGTGGTGTGCTCGGCCGAGGGATCGTTCTTCTCGTCCCAACCATCGACGCGCAGCGCGTTGGTGGCGGTGCGGGTCTTCCTCAGGGTCTCGGCCTGGGCCTTGCCGCGGCCCTCGGCGATGGATTCGGCAAGGTTGGCGAAGACCACGGTGAGCCACAGCCAGACCGCGATGACCGCGGAGAATCCGGTCGGCACACGGCCGTCGGTGATGTGGGTGAACGGCTCCATGACGGCGACGATCGTCGTCAGGGCCGCGCCGACCCACACCAGGAACATGACCGGGTTGCGCCACTGGGCACGCGGGTCGAGCTTGCGGAAGGCACCGGGCAGGGCCTGGCGGACCTGGGCCCCGGTGAGGCCGCGGGAACGCGAATTCGAGGTGATGACGGTCATGATCAGATCAGTCCTTCGGCCAGCGGTCCCAGTGTGAGGACCGGGAAGAAGACGAGCGCCGTGACGAGGATCACCGTGAAGACGACGAGGGTGATGAACAGGGCGTTGTGGGTGGGAAGGGTGCCTGCGGTGACCGGGACGGGCTCGCGTTCGGCAAGGGCTCCGGCGAGGGCGAGGGCGAGGATGATCGGCAGGAAGCGACCGAGCAGCATGGCGACGCCAATCGCCGCGCACAGCCAGTTCGTCGAGGCATCCAGACCGGCGAAGGCGGAACCGTTGTTGTTGGCACCCGAGGTGAAGGCGTAGACGAGCTCACTCAGTCCGTGCTCACCCGGGTTCGAGATCGAGGTGTTGACGACACCATCCCGAATACCGGGGATGGCCAGGCTGAGGGCCACCCCGCACAGCACCAGGGCCGGCATGACGAGGATGTACAGGGCCGACAACTTCATCTCTCGCGGGCCGATCTTCTTGCCGAGGTACTCGGGGGTACGACCGACGAGGAGTCCAGCGATGAACACCGCGATGACGGCGATGACGAGCATGCCGTACAGGCCAGATCCGACGCCGCCAGGGCTGATCTCACCCAGCATCATGTTCAGCATGGTGAACATGCCACCGATGGCGGTGTAGGAGTCGTGCATCGAGTTGACGGCGCCCGTGGAGGTCATCGTCGTCGCGTTGGCGAAGAGGACCGACTGGGTCAGGCCGAAGCGCTGCTCCTTGCCCTCCATCGCGGCGCCGGCGAGGCGCCCGGCGGTGCCGTGTCCGGAGAACTCGGCAGCAGCCATCGCGAAGAGGTTGATGAGGAACAGCACGATCATTGAGATGAGGATGGCGCGGCCCTGACGCACGTCCTTGACCATCTTTCCGAAGGTGCGCGGCAGCGAGAATGGGATGAGCAGGATGAGGAAGATCTCCAGCATGTTCGTCCACGGCTGGGGGTTCTCGAAGGGGTGGGATGAGTTGCCGTTGAAGAAGCCGCCACCGTTGGTGCCGAGCTCCTTGATGACCTCCTGGGAGGCGACAGGCCCGCCCGGGATGATCTGGTCCCCACCAGCGATGCCGGTGACGTGCATGAAGCCGATGAAGTTCTGCGCAGCCCCACCGACGATGAGCAGGAAGGCTCCCACAGCGGCGATCGGCATGAGGATGCGAAGGGTGGTGCGGGTGAGATCGACCCAGAAGTTGCCGATGGTGTGCTCACCACGTCCGACGAATCCACGCACCAGGGCGATCGCGACCGCGATGCCGGTGGCTGCGGAGACAAAGTTCTGCACGCACAGGCCGGCGAGCTGGACGAAGTGCCCCAGGGTCGCCTCCGGGGAGTAGGCCTGCCAGTTGGTGTTGGTGACGAAGGAGACCGCGGTGTTGAAGGCCACGGCTGGGTTCACCGACCCCTTGTCCATGGACCAGGGCAGCCACGACTGCAGACGCTGGAGGGCGTAGAGCAGGACGACACCGCAGAAGCTGAAGGCCAGCACCGAGCGGGCGTAGGACTTCCACGTCTGTCCGGCACGGGGGTCGACGCCCATGATGCGGTAGCAGAAGGCCTCGACCTTGGTGTCCTTGTCAGAGGTGAAGACACGGGCCATGTAGGAGCCCAGGTGATGCTGGGCGATCCCGAGCGCGAGGGCGAGAAGAGCAAGGCTCGCCAAGAAGTAGAACCACGTCATCAGAAACGCTCCGGACGGATGAGGGCGATCACGAGGTACACGACAGCGGCAATGCCGAGAATGGCCGCGACGATGTTGAGGACGGTCACAGCGCGTCGACCCCCTTCACGCACAGGGCGAGTAGGAGGAAGAGGACGACGACACCGAGCAGCCAGATAACGTCCAGCATGACAAGGCTCCTTGACGATGACCCGGGGTTTCCGGAGTGCCGGTTTTGGCACCAGGAACCATCGAAATCGTGTCGTAAGGGGGTTGTCGCGCTCCCCTACGGATCCCATACGGGGGTGAGCGAGATCCTAACGATTTGCTAACAGGCGAGTCCCGAACGGTTCAGAAAGTGTGACGTGCGTCACCGTTCGGCTCAGGGGAATCAGCCCTCCCGGCCACGATCGAAGGCCGCGATGGCCTGCGCGACCACCGCGGCGGGATCGTCAGCGGCCATCACGGCGCGCACCATGGCAACCCCTGCGATGCCGGTTGTCGCCAGCGCAGCCACGTCGTCAACCTGGACGTCCCCGATGGCGACGACGGGCCGAGAGCTCGCCTGCACCAGGGCCGGGTACCCCTCCACCCCCAGCGGTGGGCGTCCGGAGTCCTTCGTCGGGGTGGGTCGGAAAGGCCCGGCACCCAGGTAGTCCAGGGCGTCCGCGAGGGGCTCGGCCGACCTCACCAGGTCCAGGGTTCCGGTGGTGTAACCCACGATGGCGTCGGGCCCGAGCATGGCCCTGGCGTCACGTACCGGAAGGTCCTCGACCCCCAGATGCACCCCGTGGACGTTACCGCGGGCGCGCATCGCCGCCCAGGCGACGTCGGCTCGATCATCGACGACAACCCGCGTCTCCGGGTTCGCACGACGCACCGCCTCGCCGACCTGGAGAACCAGCGACAAGAGGTCTCGGGTCGCCAGGGTCTTGGCTCTCACCTGGACGATGCCGGCGCCTGCCCCAGCAGCCAACGCAGCCGTCTCGACGGTGTGACGGTCGGTTCCCGAGGTCACCAGGTAACAGCGCAGGTCCAGGGTCATCTCGTCTCCTCCACTCCGGTTCTCGCGACCTCGTCGAGGGCGTCGAGCAGTTGCACACGAAAAGTACCGGGTCCGCCGGCACGGGCCGCCGCGACCTCACCGGCGACGTCGAACCAGGTCACGGCCGTCACCGCGGCCTGCACCGGATCATCGGTGGCCACCAGGCACCCCGCGGTCAACGCGCCCAGTAGGCAGCCGGTCCCGGTCACCCGGGCCATGAACGGATGGCCTCTGGAGATCTTCTCGGCCACCCCATCGGTGGTGACGACGACATCCGTCGGCCCCGACACCACGACGACTCCCCCGGTCCGTCGCGCCACCTCGACAGCTGCGTCGACGGCGTGCTCGGGGGCATCCGCCGAGTCGGCTCCGCGTCCCCCTCGTCCTCCCACGAGGGCGAGGATCTCGGAGGCATTCCCCTTGACGACGTCAGGTCCCTCGTCCAGGAAGTCGCGAGCCATCCGGGTACGCACCGGTGCCAGCCCGATCGCCGTCGGGTCGAGGACCCACGGGACGCCGTCAGGACGAGCGGCGACGGTGGCGGGGATGCCGACCATGCCATCGGTCGACAGGGTGCCCAGGTTGACCGACAGGGCGTCGGCGGCCGTGACGACGACCGGGGCCTCCTCGAGGGTCTCCGTCATCATCGGACGCAACCCCGCCGCCAACAGGCCATCGGCCACCAAGGACATACTCACCGTCGCGGTGAGGCAGTGAACCATGGGCGGATTGCGTCGAGCAGCCGCCACCACCTCGTCAATCGTCATGCCACCCTCGCCACCACCCTCGCCACCTCGTCGATGTCAGCGTCGATGTCAGCCCCCGACAGCCGCGGGCCGAGGACGGCACCGAGCACTACCAGCAAACCACCGAGGACGACGAGCACGAGCACTGCCCCGAGATGCCCGAACAAGCCCTCCAGCCCCGGCAGGTAGAACGGGTACAGCGCCGGCAGGATGAGGGACAGGCTGTACCCCATGCCGTAGCCGGTGGAGCGCACCTCGGTGGGGAACCTCTCGGACAGGTAGGCCGAGATGGGACCGTAGGCCGACACCGTCGCCACCTGGAGGGCGACGGCGAAGACGGCTGCCCTGCCTGCTGATGCGGAACTGATCGCTCCCCACCACAGCAGCGGGCCGAGCACCGCGGCACTGATTCCCCAGCACACCAGCAGACGGCGCCGTCCCACCCTCGTGGACCAGTGCCCGGCCAGCGCCATGAAGATCGCCTGACCAACGGAGGCGACTCCCATCACCCAGGAGGTCGCCGTAGCCGTCAGCCCGGCGTCGGTGCGCAGTCGCGCGGTGAGGATCAGCACGGTGGTGTCGGTGAGCAGCCACAGCCCCGTCATGAGGGTGAAGACCTGCCAGAAGGCCGGCGCCCACGCCCCGGCGATGACCTCACGCACACCGGGGGTCGGGGTCTTCCAGGCATCCCTGGAGTCATGGGTGCGGTGGAGGAGAGGGGCGTCGCAGACCCGCCGGGAATAGTAGATGATCATCCCGATGCTCATCGCAGCACCGATGACGAAGAGGATGCGCCATCCCCACGCGGCGTAGCGGTCCGGCCCGAGAGCGGCCAGCATGACGGCGACGGCGAAGGCGATTGACGCCTGGGCCCAGGGAGCCATCGACAGGATGACCCCGGACGCCAAGCCGCGTTTCTTGGGAGATGACCATTCCATCGCCAGCGGGATGGCGGCGGAGTACTCACCGGCAACGAAGATCCCGCCCAGGAATCGCAGCAGCAGGATGAGCCCGATCGTCCACGCCCCGATGAGCTGGTGGGTGGGCATGACGGCGATGAGCCCGGCGCAGGTCGCGGTGCCGGCAATGGCCAGGCGGGTGGTACGGGTGCGTCCCAGCCGGTCGGAGATCCGTCCGAAGATCATCCCGCCGAGGGGACGTCCCAGCAGCATGGCGATGACGACGAGGGCGCCGACGGAGGCGCTGGCCGAGGGGCCGGCGAGCACCACCATCGCGGGGGCGAGGGCCGTCAGGGGTAGGAAGACGTGGATGTTGTCAATCCAGTTGCCGACGACGCCGGCCCGCAGAGCGGCCCGTCCTTCGGGTGGCATCGTCCCCTTCGACGAGGTGTTCGGAACGGTGGGCAGTGATGTTGTCGTGGTCATGGGGGCAAGTCCTTGAACAAGTGTGGATGGTGCGGTCTGGAGCGGGGCGATGGCGGCTCAGACGCGCATCGCCTGGTCGAAGAACTCCAACTCATGACGACAGGCCGTCAGATAGGCATGGGCAGCACGTGCCCGAGCAGTCGGACCAGCTTGTTCGAAGGCCTTCTCCACGACGACGAGGGTGTGCGAGGTAGCCTCGACAAACCCCGGGGCCCGGTAGGTGTCGAGCCACAACGCATAGGGATGGCCTTCCGGAACCTGCGGCAACCCGGCTCCCACCTGGGCATACAGCCAGAAGCAGGGCAGGACGGACGCCACCCCGACGACGTAGTTGTCACCCAGAGTGTGTGCCAGCAGGAAATTCGTGTACGCCGTCGTCACCGGGCCGGCCGGAGCCTGATCGCGTCCCTCCAACCCGTCCCTCCAACCAGGCGCGGTGCAGGGCAGCCTCTTCGACGATGCAGGTCTCGGACGACTGCGCCCACCACGCCGCGTCCTGCGGGTCGACGGCGCGAGCAGCCAGAGCGGCCAGGGCTCGTGAATAGCAGGCCAGATATCGGGCGTCCTGACCGAGGTAGAAGTTGAAGGCGTGACCCGTCAAGGTGCCATCGACGAGGGCAGCGACGAAGTCCGATCCCTGGATCTGACGGGCCAGATCCGCGCTGGCCTGCCACAGGGCCGTCGTCCACGGACCAACCGGGTCCACCGCAGCAGTGGGTGCTGACCCCGCCGAACCGACGAGGGCCTTGGGAGACTCCAGCGGCTCGATCGGCCCGAACCAAGCCACCGCCGAGGCATCGGCGGACAGCCGTCGTGCCCGGTGGGAGTGGTCGACCGGACCGTGTCCCCGGCCAACCTTCAGCTCTGACCCGTGCAGGATCGCCTCGTGCAACCAGTCGGTGACCCATCCCAGGGCCTCGCCGGGAGCATCCCCTGCACCCAGCCGGGTCGCCAGAGCCGAGGAGAGCGAGCATCCGGTGCCGTGGGTGTTCGTCGTCTCCACCCGGGTGCTCTGCGCGGTGTACGTCGTCCCTTCCGAGCCCACCCAGATGTTGTCGACACGCCGGGAGTCGAGATGGCCGGTCTTGACGACGACGGCGACCCCGGTCTCCTTGGCCCAGCCGCGCGCCTGTTCCAGGGCTTCCTCGGCGCCCTTCGCCGGTCCGGTCTCGCACAGCACTGCGAGCTCGGGAATGTTCGGGGTGACGACGGTTGCCCGGCGACAGAACTCGCGCATGGCAGCCTCGGCGTCAGGGGCGAGGAGCCGGTCTCCGCTGGTGGCGACCATGACCGGATCGACGACGACGATGGGCGGACGGTGCTCGTCGAGGAATCTGGCGACCGTGTCGATGATCTCGACCGTTCCGAGCATGCCAGTCTTGACGGCGTCGATCGCCACGTCATCGCTGACTGCCGCCAACTGCTGCCTCAGGAACTCGGTGGGTGGGGTGTGGATCGCGCGCACCCCTTGAGTGTTCTGGGCAACCAGGGCGGTGACGACGGCCATCGCGTACCCACCGGCCGCGGTGATGGACTTGGTGTCGGCAGCAGTGCCGGCACCCCCGGAGGGATCCGTTCCCGCGATGGAGAGGACGCGCGGGACTGAGCCCTGCGACGGGTTTCTGGGGGTGGAAGAAGCCATCTCGGACATCCCTTCGCCAGTACGAACTAGATCAGGTTCCACGGGTGTGATCTCAGCGCCGATACGGCGCACCCCGTGTCCAGCGATAAGTATGGCACCCGACTGCGACAAGGCACTGCACCCCGAGTCCCGACGACGAAGAACGCTCAAGAAAACTCTTACGAAAGTCTCAAAAAGAGGGCATTCCATCACACCCTTCCGGCGCTATCGTGAGGCTAGTCGAAGTTCACCGGAGAACTTCCGGCGAAGTCGTATGACGAGTGAATCATGACGAACTTCCAAAAGATTTATCAGCGCAGCTTCCCGGTCAGCCCGGATGGCAACCCGTTCGTTCACAACGACCTCGGTCGTTACACCATGAACCACCCGGTGCCCCCGGACGACATCGCTGAGCGCAAGGCATACCTGGTCGGCTCTGGTATCGCTGCACTAACGGCAGCCGTCTTCCTCATCCGTGACGCCAAGATGCCTGCCGAGAACATCACGATCCTCGAGGAGCTCCACCAGCCCGGCGGCGCCTTCGACGGCGACGGCGACACCGAGAAGGGCTTCATCGCCCGTGGCGGTCGTGAGATGGAGCAACACTTCGAGTGCTTCTGGGACGTCATGAAGGACATCCCGGCCCTCGAGATGCCCGAGCCCTACAGCGTCATGGACGAGTTCCGGATCGTCAACGAGAACGATCCGAACGTCAATCACTGCCGCATCATCAACAATCAGGGCCAGAAACGCTCGGCCTACAATGATGGGCATCAACAAGAAAGGCCAGCTCGCCGTCCTGAAGCTGCTGCTGGCCAAGGAGTCCGACACTTACTACAAATCCATCGAGGACTGGTTCGACGAGGACTTTCTGCATTCCACCTTCTACACACTGTGGAAGACGATGTTCGCCTTCGAGCAGTGGCAGTCCCTGACCGAGTTCAAGCGCTACATGCACCGCTTCCTCCACCTGCTGCCCGGATTCTCGGACCTCTCCTGTCTGCTGTTCAGCCGCTACAACCAGTACGACTCCTTCGTCGTCCCGCTCATGAAGTGGCTGACCGAGCGCGGCGTGAAGTTCCAGTACGACACCTTGGTCTACGACGTCGACCCGGAGATCACTGCTCACCGCAAGGTCGCCCGAGGCATTCTGTGGCGCGACAAGGAGGGCGGCGAACATCGCATCGACATGACCCCGAAGGACCTCGTCTTCGTCACGAACGGTTCACTGACCGAGTGCACCGGCTACGGCGACATGGACCACCCCGCCCCCTACAACAAGGACGAGGTCGCCGGCTGGGAGCTGTGGCGCAACCTGGTCCGTCGTTCCGCCGTGTTCGGTCGTCCCGACGTCTTCTGCAGCGACGCCGACAAGACGGTGTGGCAGTCGATCAGCTTCAACTTCATCGGTGAGGACCATCCATTCCTCCAGAAGATCAGGGAACTGACGGGCAACGATCCACTGTCCGGACGCACGGTCACCGGCGGCATCATCACCGCCGAGGACTCGTCGTGGTGCATCTCGCTGACGATGAACCGTCAGCCACAGTTCCACGATCAGCCGAAGGACTGGGGCGTCGCCTGGGCCTACGGCCTGTACCCGTTCGAGAAGGGCGACATCGTCAAGAAGCCGATGCTGGAGTGCACCGGAGAGGAACTGCTCAAGGAGTACTGCTATCACTTCGGTCTGCTCGACCAGTTCGAGGAGATCAAGGCTCGCACCAAGGTTCGCATTGCGACGATGCCGTGGATCACAGCCTTCTTCATGCCTCGTGGCAAGGGAGATCGCCCGGAGGTCATCCCGGACGGTTGCGTCAACCTGGCCTGCCTGGGCCAGTTCGTCGAAACCCCGGACGACTGCATCTTCACCGTCGAAGGATCGGCTCGTACCGCCATGATGGCTGTCTACGGGCTGCTCAACCTCGACCGCGACATCCCACCGACATGGCCTGCTCAATACGACATCCGTTCTCTGCTGGCCTCCGCCAAGACACTTAACGACGGGCACCTGCCCGGTGGTCGACTGTTGTCGGTCCTGCTGCGCAATACCTACTACGAGGACATCCTGCCGTGACGTGCTGACGTCATGACGTCCTTCCAGTGCAACTTCGGGGCGGTCGCGGTTGAATGACACCGTGACCGCCCCGAACCATCTCCCCTCATCCCCCCTACCCGTCACGAGGCTGCGTGACCTGCTGGTGGCTGATGTCCCGGCTTCTCGTCTGGTCATCGCCTGTGACACCATCGGTGGGATCGGCCCGCGTCCTGACGACTCCTACCCAGCTGACCCGGTGTGGTGCGCTCATCTGGGAGCGCGGGTACCCCTCCTGGAGGTGATGTGCGCCGGTGCGCGTCCTCTCGTCCTCGTCAACACCCTGTGCCAGGACTGGGAGTCAGCCCAGCCCATGATCGAGGAGTTCCGACGCTGCGCGGCCGCCGTCGGGATTGACCCCACGGCGGTCACGGGCTCGACGGAGGACAACGTCGCGACGACCCAGACCGGGATTGGCGTGACAGTCATCGGCGTCATGCCAGAGGGAGAACTCCCCCGGGCCCATGACGGTGACGTGCTGGTCTGCGTCGGGACTCCCGTCTCGGCCCCTGATGACGACGTCGCCCCTGGCCGGCGCGAGATCGTGCCACTCGCGGAGGTGCGAGACCTGGTGGCCTCCGGGAAGGTTCACGACTGCGTCCCGGTGGGTTCTCACGGGGTGGCGTGGGAGGCCGCACAGCTCGCCTCCACCGCGGGGTTACGGGCCGAGTTTCGGGACGTGGAGGTTGACCTGGCTCGCTCCGGAGGGCCCTCGACCTGCCTCGAACTGGCCTGTGATCGGGGCGACGTCGAGGAGCTACACGGTGTGGTGGCCCCGCATCGGCCGTGGGAGGTCATCGGTCGGCTCGCATCGGGATCCTGAGGACTCGATACCTGAGGATTACCACACGGAGCTGCCAAGAAATCGCGATGGTGACGTCACCATCGTGATTATGGGCCAATTCTTGGCAGCTCCGTGTGTCATACCCCTTGCTCACCGCCGTTGACACGGGGTGTTAGTGTGCGATTGCCTCGAATCGGACTCGGTCCGGGGTACTCCTCGGTGAGCGAAGTCGGTGGGAATCCGACACTGTCGCGCAACGGTGATGCCTCACAGCTCAGTCCGGTCGACTCCCTACGGAGTGGCAAGTAACGACTCTCGCCGTAGGAGTCTGCCGGGCACACGACGCGGGTGCCACCGTGAGTCCTGCGGCATGACCGCAGGGAGAACCGCGTGAGTACTCCGAAGACGAAGACTACGCCGAGAAGGATCTCGGCCCTCATCACCCTCCTCGTTGCCCCCAGCCTCGCACTGGCAGGATGTTCGGGCTCCGAGGACAGGACCACTTCAGGCGACAGGCCAACGACATCCTCCTCCGCCAACACCGGCGACAGCATGCCCGGCTGCATCAAGGACTTCGACCCCTCGAAGGACTACTTCGGCGACAAAGCGACCTTCAGCGACGCCCGCGGCCTCACCGTCACCTACCACAAGTCCTACAAGGTGGTGACGGTCAAGAACCCGTCGAGTACCTCGTCCAAGGAGACCAAGTACGTCCTGGTGCAGTGTGGCGCCCCCGACCCGCACCTGGACGGTGAGCTCGCCAAGGCGCAGCGGATCACCATTCCCACCACCAGGGTTGCTCTTGGATCAACGACCGAGCCGATGAAGTTCCAGATGATGAACAAGCTGGACGCCGTGATCGGAATGGCCAGCGTGGACATGGTCGGTGACCCAAAGACCCGTCAGGCCCTCAAGGACGCTCATGTCGCTGACTTCGGCGTCGGGGACGGCACCACTGAGGTCAACACCGAGAAGCTGGCCGCCCTACGTCCTGATCTGTTCATCATCAGCGGCCACGACGACCCCAGCAAGTTTGCCAAGGTCAGGGAGATGGGCACACCGGTCGTCGCCGAGCCCGACTTCCTCGAGAACACCCCGCTGGGACGGGCCGAGTGGATCAAGTACGACGCCCTCTTTGTCAATGCGGAGAAGGTCGCCAATGAGAAGTACGACGAGATCGCCAAGAAGTACCACGAGACGGCCCAGCTCACCTCCAAGGTCAAGACGCGACCCATCGTGCTCTACGGCTCCCAGTTCAAGGGGGTCTGGTACATCAAGTCCAACGAGAACTACTCCATCCAGTTCCTGCGTGACGCTGGCGGTGAGTACGTCTTCAAGGACGTCCACGGCGTGGTCTCGTCGAAGCTGGACACCGAGACGGTCCTCAAAAGGGCCCATGACGCCGACTTCTGGATCGATGGCCAGATCAATGAGTCGCAGAAGGCCTCCATCCCGACCATCGTCAAGGACGACCCGCGCATGAAGGCCCTCAAAGCGGTACGCACCGGCACCGTCTGGAACGCCGTCCTGCGTGCCGACCCGAAGCACGGCAACGACTACTGGCAGACCGGCGTCGTCCGTCCTGATCTGGTGCTGGCAGACCTGTCCGCCATCCTGCACCCTGAGCTCAGTCCGAACCATGAGTTCACCTTCTACAAGAAGGCCCCGACCAAGTGACCGCAGCACACCGGACGACGCAACGGCGGCGTGGACTGCCGCTGCCCGTCCGCTTCGCGATCCTCGGAGTGATCTTCATCCTGGTGGCGATGGCCGGGCTGACCCTGGGATCGGTGAACATTCCCCTCGACGACGTCATGACAGCCCGCGGAATCGACGTCGAGCAGGCCCGTCGCAAGGCCACCTTGCGGATCTTCGGTTGCCCGCCCGGCGGTTACGGTGCCGGTGTGGAGGAACTCATCGAGACCAAGGCATGGCAGGACAAGGCCGATCTGGGCCGGGCCTACATCGCCGCCTCCTCCCACGCCTACGGTGAAGGGGTGTTCGGAGACGTCGAGACGGAGAGATTCACCGCTGCCCTGTCTCGGATGGATGTCACCGTCAAGAATGAGGACACCCGCGAGTACGACATGCTCAGCTGCACCGATTTCTACAACTACTACGGCGGACTCATCGCTGCTGCGACGACGGTGCGGGGTGAGGCACCGTCGTCCTTCGTGGGGGATTCCTCGGATCCATCCCGGATCGCCACCAGGACGACCACCGAGGAGGCCCGGCTCATCCTGAGGTCCCGGATCCTCAACCCGTCGTGGATCTCAGGTCTGCAGCGTCACGGGTACAAGGGAGCGGGTGACCTGTCCAAGGTTCTCGACATCCTCATCGGCTGGGACGCCACCGCCGATGTCGTCGACGACGGCCTGTGGGAGAAGGTGGCGCGTCGTTACGCCCTCGACCCCGCCATGCAGGAATGGTTCCGAGAGGTCAACCCACATGCCCTGCACAACATCGTCGACAAGCTTCTCGACGCCGCTCAGCGCAAGGTCTGGGAGGCCGACCCGATCACCGTCGAGGAGCTGCAGGACACCTATGCCGACATCGAGGGAACCATCGAGGAGGTTTCCGACGACCCGCACCAGTCCGCTGCTCCGACGCCCACTGCGTCAGTCACCGCCGACGGCGGACTCGACCTGGCCCGGCTGGGGTTGGCCTGATGACCTACCCTTTCACCGCCATCGTCGGACAGGACGAGACGAAACTTGCCCTGCTGTTGTGCGCGGTCAACCCCCGTATTGGCGGGGTCGTCCTCAGTGGTGAGAAGGGAACGGCCAAGTCGACGGTGGTCCGTGGTCTGGCGGAACTGCTGCCGAGTCAGGTGATGAGGACGTTGGCCCTGGGCGCCACCGAGGATCGCCTCGTCGGAGGACTCGACCTGGAGGCCACCCTGACGTCGGGCCGGCCGGTGCTCCAGCCGGGTCTGCTGAGCGAGGTCGACGGCGGGGTGCTCTACGTCGACGAGGTCAACCTCCTCGACGACCACCTCGTCGACCTCGTCATCGACGCGTGCGCCGGAACCGTCCGGGTCGAGCGCGAGGGGCTGAAAGCTGCCCTGGCAAGCCGTTTCGTCCTGGTCGGAACGATGAACCCGGAGGAGGGAGCGCTGCGACCCCAGTTGCTCGACCGGTTCGGACTGTGCGTCGAGGTACACGGCGAGGCGGACCCGGAGGCCCGTGCAGAGATCATTCGGCGTCGTCTCCGTCACGACGCCGACCCCGCTGCTTTCCTCTCGACGTGGCGGGAGGAGCAGGGTCGTCAGGCTGATGTCATCGAGCGGGCCCGCGGAATGGTCAACGGGGAGCGCCTCGACAACGTCGTCACCGAACTCATCTCCTCACTGTGCCGGCAAAACCACGTCGCCGGCCACCGGGCCGACATCGTCATGGCGGAGGCCACCCGAGCCCACGCCGCCCTGGCCGGCCGCGGGGTCGCCACCGAGGACGACGTGCTTGCGGTCAGCGAGATGGTGCTGCGGCATCGCCGCCGCGACGAGACCCCGTCGGACCCGCCACCGCCACCGGAACCGCCACAGCAGGAGCAGTCCGAGGACCAGCAGCCCAACCAACCAGATCAACGGCCTGATCAGCCCGACCCTGGCCCCAGTGACGCTGTGGACAACGGGTCGCAGGACGAGGATGATGCTCCCCCACCCGGCAGCCAGGACGATCAGCAACCCGATGACCACACGGATCCTGCCGACCAGAACAATCAGCAGGAACAACCGAACCAACAGCCCAACCCCGGGGAACAGGTCGCTGCCATCGGGGATCCTTTCGCCATTCGGCCTCTGGAACCCGGTCAGGATCGTCTGGCGCGCCGCGCCTCCGGACGACGCCTGCGTACCCGCAGCAAGGATCGACGCGGTCGTTACATCTCGGCCCGCCTCACGACCGTACCCGACGACCTTGCCCTGGACGCCACCCTGCGTGCCGCCGCGGTGCACCAGAGGTCACGCCGAGCCGACCCGAATCGCCCCGCGATGGCGGTCCACGTCGAGCCGGTTGACTGGCGGGCCAAGGTGAGGACCGGACGGTCGGCCTCCTGCGTCATCCTCGTCGTCGACGCCTCCGGGTCGATGGGGTCACGGGGCCGGATGACCGCCTCCAAGGGGGCCATCCTCTCCCTGCTGCTCGACGCCTACGTCAAGCGTGACCGGGTCTGCCTCATCGGTTTCCGCCGCGACCGGGCCGAGGTGCTCGTCCCGGTGACCTCCTCGGTGGAGGTCGCCCAACGCGGCCTGGCCGAGCTTCCCGTCGGCGGTCGCACTCCTCTGGCGGCTGGGCTCGTGACGGCCTGCGAGGTCGTCCGGCCCCTGCTGTTCAAGGACCCCGGTCTGCGTCCGCTGTTGGTGCTCGTCACCGACGGACGCGGCAACGTCGATCTGGACGGCAAACCCAACTCCCGCGCCACCGACGAAGCCCTCAAGGTGGCGGACGAGATCGGTGCCGACCGGCGTCTCAGCTGGGTCGTCATCGACACCGAAGACCCCCGCGGCATCCAACTGTCCAGGGCCAACGACATCGCGATGGCCCTGGGCGGACCCTGCCTGCGCATCGACGACCTACGTGCCGACGACCTCGTGAACGTCGTCTCCCAACTCGACCCGACCCAACCCCGAAAGGACCGCTGACATGGCACAACGCCCCGTCTACCCCTTCTGCGCCATCGTCGGACAGGAGGAGATGAAGCTGGCCCTCATCCTCGCCTCGATCAGCCCCGATCTGTCCGGGGTACTCATCCGCGGCGAGAAGGGAACCGCGAAGTCCACGGCGGTGCGTGGCCTGGCAGCCCTGCTCCCGGAGCACCAGGAGGTTCCCGGGGCCTACCACCTGTCCCCCGAGGAGTATCCGGTCCACGCTACCGAGCTCAGGCTGCCCGAGACCATACCCGAGCCGCGCACCGTCCGGGTGCCCGTGGTCGAGCTGCCGGTGGGAGCCACCGAGGACCGCGTCACCGGAACCCTCGACATGGAGACGGCCCTGCGCGAGGGGCGACGCCGCTTCGAGCCCGGTCTGCTGGCCGCAGCCCACCGCGCGATCCTCTACGTCGACGAGGTCAACCTCCTCGACGACCACATCGTCGACCTGCTGCTGGACTCGGCCGCGATGGGGGTCAACACCGTCGAGCGCGAGGGCGTCAGCGTGACCCATCCGGCGCGATTCACCCTGGTCGGCACCATGAACCCCGAGGAGGGAGAACTGCGTCCCCAACTGCTCGACCGGTTCGGACTGTGCGTCACCGTCGGAGGTGAGGACGACCCCGAGAAGCGCATCGAGGTCATCCGGCGTCGTCTGGCCTTCGAGGACGATCCGACCGGCTTCTCACGCAAGTGGGAACAGGAAGGTCACGAGACCAGCAAGAGGATCGGACGGGCCACCGAGCTCGTCAAGGAGGTACAGATCGACGACGAGACCCTCATGACGGTCGCCCGCACCTGCATCAACGCTCATGTCGACGGCCACCGGGCCGACATTATGATGGTGAGGGCCGCACGCACCCTGGCGGCGTGGAACGGACGCACCGATATCACCACCGACGACCTCACCCAGTCCGCCCGGCTCGTCCTGCCACACCGAATGAGGCGGGGTCACCGC
>OCRJ01000103.1_pt1 | contig 19108 bp, 16 predicted proteins | sample 1502901 | NCBI WGS metagenome assembly OCRJ01 (sample SAMN00990124, study PRJEB22392) | human gut metagenome | reverse complement strand
GCCCCTGTCGGTTTTCAAGACCGATCCCTTCAGCCGGACTTGGGTATTCCTCCTAAACACAATATTTATCATATATGAACGTTCTGTAAAAGTCAATATTGTTTTTAAGCATTACATGATTACCACAAATCATTGTCTTCCACTACAGTTGACCTATAAAACGAATGTAAAAAATCACTACTTATAATTAATCTATTTGTTGTCTTACAAACCTTTGTTTTTAGGTTACAAAGATGGCATGTGACGTTGATAGATACTAGATTATTTCAAACTCGATTCAGCATGACACAACGTCAACGTAACCACCATTTCCATACAAAGATTATACACAAACTTTACTAGCTAAATACTGATCTACTGCTTTCGCTACGCCTCTACCTTCTTTAATTGCCCATACAACTAAACTTTGACCACGTCTAGCATCTCCAGCAGCAAATACCTTTTCATTATTAGTTTGATAGTTTGTATCATCCGCCACGATTCGATTTCTATCCGTTTTAATGTTAAAAGCATTCGGTACTGTTGGTTCTGTACCTTCGAAGCCGATTGATAATAATACAAGGTCAGCAGGCCAAAATCTTTCAGGTCCTTCTTTCATGACCATACCATTTTCGCCTTGCTCTAAAATTTGAGTATACAAACCACGTATGTGTCCTTTATCGTCAACATCGTAACGCATTGTTTGAACACCATATGCACGTGGTTCCTTACCAAACTTAGCTTCGTACTCTTGGTGCGCATAGTCCATTTTAAACACCGGCATTGCTAAAGGCCATGATGCATTTTCTGTAAATGTAATTGCTTCTGGCAATTTCGTATATTTATTAAATTGAACAATCGATTTACAATTTTCTCTTAATGCTGTCGCTACACAGTCTGCCCCTGTATCACCAGCACCAATGATAATGACATTCTTATCTTTTGCAGTTATTGTAATATCATCAATTTCTCCATTTAACAGCTGCGTTTGTTCAGTTAAATAATCCATAGCGAAATGTATACCATCACCCATGCGTCCTTCTAAAGGTAAATCTCTACCTTTTTGTGCACCAGTACATAATATAATGGCATCATACTCAGATTCTAACGTTGCTTTATCAATATCAACGCCTACTTCAACACCATTAATGAAAGTAATGCCCGCTTCTTCCATTAACTTAATACGACGTCGAACCACATCTTTATCAAGTTTCATATTCGGAATACCATACATTAATAAACCGCCTGATTCTCTAGCACGTTCATAAATAGTTACTTGATATCCTAGTAGATTAAGTTCTTCAGCAGCAGCTAATCCTGCTGGACCGCTTCCAACGATTGCCACTTTTTCATCTCTACGGCGACTCGGAACTTTCGGCGCTACCCAACCATTTTCAAAAGCTTCATCAATAATTGTGCGTTCAATACCTTTAATCGCAATCGATTCTCTATTAATCTTCATCACACAAGCACTTTCGCATGGTGCAGGACATACACGCCCTGTAAAGTCAGGAAAGTTATTTGTTTCGCTTAAGCGTTCATAAGCAGTTTTAAAATCTTGATGATACACTAAGTCGTTCCATTCAGGAATGTAGTTTCCAATTGGACAACCTATTGTTTCCCTACCATACTGTTGTCCGGTTTGACAAAACGGCGTTCCACAATCCATACATCGTGCACCTTGGATAGAGGCATCTTCTTTAGTAAATCGTTGTTGATATGCTTTATGATGCTTCAAACGGTCTACCAGTGATAATTCACCTAAGTACTGTTTGTCATACTTCATAAATCCTTTAAATTCACCCATCGTATCTCCCCCTTTCCTTAATACACAACGGCTGGTTTATGTTTAGCGTCGATTGTTTTACTGTCATCGTAAAATGCAGCTAACATCGCTTCATCTTCATTGTCATGTAATGATTTGTGCAAATGAATTTTTTGCATCATTAATTGATAATCTTTAGGAATAACTTTAACGACGACATCTTCAATGCGATCAAAATGTTTTAACACATGAATCGCTCTCGTACTATTCGTGTGTGACACATGTTCTTCCAGCATTTGCTTAATGAATGCTTTTTCTTCTTGGTGTTTAATCTTTGTAAACGAAAGCGTATCTAGTTGATTATTTTCAACAAAAGCTTCTACATCAGACGGGATAACGTAAGCAATACCACCACTCATACCTTGACCGAAGTTCTTACCTACATCACCTAAATTAATGACATGTCCACCAGTCATGTACTCTAATCCATGGTCACCGATACCTTCAACGACAACATCTACACCACTATTTCTAATACAGAATCTTTCTCCTGCACTACCGTTAATAAATGCCTTACCACCTGTCGCACCATAGAATGAGACGTTACCAGCAATAATTTCATTTTGTCGTTCTTCAAAAGGTGCTTTGACAATGACCGTACCACCAGATAATCCTTTACCAACATAGTCATTCGCATCTCCAGTATGATGAATCATTAAGCCTTTCGGTGCATATGCTGCAAGACTTTGACCAGCATGACCATTCGTATAAACATTAATTGTATTTTCAGGAAGTCCTGCTTCTCCATATTGTTTCGAAATCTCACTACCTGTAATAACTCCTACATCACGTTGTTCATTATTTACTGTAAAGCTACCTGTATAGCGACGCCCTTCAGCAATATACGGCTTCGTTACTTCATATAAATTTGTTAAATCAAATCCATGCTCAAGATTATGATTTTGTTGAATTTCTTTTGTGTTTGGCCCATCGAAAGGACATAACAGTTTTTCAACATCAATACTAGCCGCTTTGCTATTCACTTTTAATGTTGATGATCGTTGTAATAAATCAGTTCTTCCAACTAAGTCTTCTACACGTTTCAAACCTAAAGATGCTAAAATTTCTCTTAATTCTTGTGCAATAAAATGCATAAAATTAACAACATGATGTGCTTTACCTCTATATAAAGCACGTAAATCTTTGTTTTGAGTTGCAACTCCTACTGGACATGTATCTTTATGGCATACACGCATCATAATACAGCCCAACACCACTAATGGTGCAGTTGCAAATCCAAATTCTTCCGCTCCAAGCGCACATGCGTACGCTACATCTTTACCAGTTAATAACTTACCGTCTGTTTCTAACTTAACACGACTTCTTAAGTCGTTTAGTTTTAATGTTTGATGTGTTTCTGCTAAACCAATCTCCCAAGGAACACCGGCATGCTGAATACTCGTTTTAGGTGAAGCCCCTGTACCACCATCGTAACCACTGATGACAATTTTATCTGCAAATGCTTTTGCCACCCCAGATGCAATGGTACCAACACCTGTTTTCGAAACTAATTTTACCGCGATATCTGCATCTTTATTCGCATTTTTTAAATCATGTATCAGTTGCGCTAAATCTTCTATTGAATAAATATCATGATGTGGCGGTGGTGAAATCAGACCGATACCTGGCGTTGACCCTCTTGTCTTCGCAATCCACGGATATACCTTAGTACCAGGTAATTGACCACCTTCACCAGGCTTTGCACCTTGCGCAACTTTAATTTGAATTTCTTTGGCATGTTGTAAATAATCACTAGTTACACCAAAACGCCCAGAAGCAACTTGTTTAATCGCACTTACTTTGTTGCTTCCATCAACTTGTACTTCATAACGTTTTGCATCTTCGCCACCTTCACCACTATTACTCTTTCCACCTAATTGGTTCATGGCTTGTGCTAACGTTTCATGTGCTTCCGCTGAAATCGATCCATAACTCATCGCCCCTGTATTAAAGCGTTTGACAATGTCACTTACCGGTTCAACTTGGTCGATGTCAATCGGTGTACATGCTTTAAATTCAAGTAAATGTCTAATGTGATCTGTTCTATTTTTGTTCACCGCTTCAGAGTATGCTTTAAATTGCGCATAGTCATTTTCTTTACATGCGTGCTGCAATAAGAAAATAGATTCCGGATTAAAAGCATGATGTTGACCTTGTTGTCTCCATTGGAATGTACTACCTGATGCAAGATAATTATCATCACTTTGTTGACGTGCTTTATTTTCAGCATCAATTTGATCAATCGAAATACCCGATAACTTAGACTGTGTCCCAGTAAAATAACGATCAATCACATCATGAGACAAGCCAATCGCTTCAAATATTTGTGCACCTTGATAACTTTGCACTGTCGAAATTCCCATCTTAGCCATTACTTTAATGACACCTTCGGACAATACATCCGTATATGTCTTAACATTATCGACAACGGTGCCTTGTAACCCTTCTGTCAATGTCAGTTGTTCAACTGTACGTTGCGCTAGGTATGGCACAATTGCATTCGCGCCATATGCGAGTAAACAAGCAACATGATGCACTTCTCGTGTCTCACCAGATTTAGCGACTAAACTTGTAGACATACGTAAATCTGCTTTAATAAGTAATTGATGCACATGACTTATTGCGAGTAACATCGGCATTGCAAAGCCATTGCTATCAACTAATCCACTATCATCTAACACTAGAATTTGAGCGCCTTGCTTTACAGCATTCACTGCTTCTCGGCCTAATGCTTCTAACGCATCTTCCAAATCCCCTTCATATACCGTTGATAAATAAGTTAATTTAAAATGTTCCTGATCAATCGCTGCTATGTGTGATTCATTCAATACCGGCCTTTTCAATTGAATACGATCTAAAACCGTTTCGTCAGGTGCTAGTAAGTTACCTTCGCCACCTAAATAAGAAAGTTCACTCGTTACGATTTTTTCACGATACGCATCAATTGGTGGATTCGTAACTTGTGCAAACAGCTGTTTAAAGTAATTAAATAGTGATTCTGGTCGCTCGTTCAACACTGCAATTGGCGCATCATATCCCATTGCACCGATAGGATCCTTCTTACCTTCTACAAGTTCCTGAATATACTTATGAATCTCTTCTTTCGTGTATGCAAACTGACGTTGTAATTTAAATAACGTCTCATCTTTCCATTGCGAATCTTGATATTGTATATTTTCAAAATCAAAGTCAACTTTATGGTTATCAATCCACGCTTTATATGGTAATTCTCCAGCAATCGCACCTTTCAAATCATTATTTTCAATGACTTTATTCTGTTTAAAATCAACAAGCAATAACTTTCCAGGATTCAATTGACCTTTAAAAGCAACATTACTTTCAGGTACGTCCACAACACCCACTTCAGATGAAAAGACAATAAAGTTATCTTTAGTAATCGTATAACGACCTGGACGTAATCCATTTCTATCTGTAAGCGCGCCAAGTTTGTCACCGTTACAGAACGAAATCATTGTAGGACCATCCCACGGTTCCATTAAATAACTATAAAATTCATAAAATGCACGTACATTTGCATCATTCGCTTCATTGTATAACCAAGGTTCAGGTATGAGTAACATCGCTGCCTTTTCTGGCTCCATGGCTAACGATAAGAACTCTAGCGCATTATCTACAATGGCAGAGTCACTACCATCCTCATCGACAATTTGAAACACTTTATGTTGATCCTCGCCAAATAATGTTTCGATTAATTTATGTTGGCGTGCTCGCATCCAGTTCACATTACCTTTAATCGTGTTAATCTCACCATTATGCATTAACATACGGTTAGGATGCGCCCTTTTCCAACTCGGGAATGTATTCGTACTAAATCTCGAATGCACTAACCCTAGCTTTGATTGATATAAATCATCCGATAAATCTGTATAGAGTTTTTTAATTTGGTCTGATCGTAACCAACCTTTATATACAATTGTTTTGCGTGATAAGCTCGTAAAATACAATTCTAAATCGCACTGAGTCGAATAGAACTCTAATTGTTTTCTCGCTAAAAACAAACGCTTTTCAACATCTTCAATGTCCCTAATATCAATAAACACTTGTTGAATGACTGGCATCGTATCTGCTACATGTTTAGCAATGGCATCTTTATTAACTGGTACATTACGATAACCAAGGATTGATAACCCTTCACCTTCAAAATATTTTTTAAAAACTGCTTCATGTTCAGAACCTAAAATGCGTTCTTTGGAAAAAAATAACCCCACGGCATATTCACCTTCACCTGGGATATCAAAGTCCGTTACATGTTGTTTGAAAAATGCAAAAGGTATTTCAGTCATAATACCTGCGCCATCACCAGTGATGCCATCTGCGCCGACCCCGCCCCTGTGATCTAAGCGTCGCAACATTTCAAGCGATTTATCAATGATGTCGTGAGACCTTTTATTATCCATATTCGCATAAAAACCAATACCACACGCATCATGTTCCTCACGATAGTCATATAAGCCTTTAATTAATTTCTCATTGTGCATGATGCACACCCCTTTTTTAGAATATTCTGATATTAGTTATTAATGATAATTACTATAATCTAAAAAATTTATCTGTTCAATATATAAAATAGAAGATATTCATCTAAAAAATAGAACATTTATCAATAATATTGCTATAATAGTTACAAAACACTCATTTTTGGAGGTGCCTATATCACTATGGAAATTAAACAATTAAGATATTTTATCGAGGTCGCTAAAAGAGAACATATCTCCGAAACAGCACTTGAACTAAACATTGCTCAATCAGCGATAAGCCGTCAAATTACATTATTAGAACAAGAACTTAATGTGTCTTTATTTAAAAAGCAAGGACGCAATATTACGCTCACTTCTGAAGGGAAATTATTATTTAATGAAGCTCTGCGCATTATTGAACATTTAGATAGCACGATTGAACAATTTCAAAGCCATGGATTAACTAAAAATAAAAGTATCTACATTGGCTATGATGAGAGTGACGTATCCCACATGTTACTACCACTTATCCAAACGTTTCATTTACAAAATGATACACATGTCATACCGAACTTATTAGATCATGACACGATTATAAATAGCGTATTAAATGGGAATATAGACATTGGTTTCACGGAACTTACACCAGAAATACGTAAACACAAACAATTACATATGCTACCTTTATTCGAAGAGCACTATCATTTATATGCGCCTTCAGACGATCCAATTACGATGGCGACACACCCACCATTAATTCAGTTTGAGCATAGTCATATTTATTGCTTGGCACCATTTGCCGAAACTGTAAAAAAACAATTGCGCAAGATTACTAAATCAGATGTATACACAATCAGTAGCCAACCACTTGCGCAGTATCTCCTTCGTCAAAAAGAAGGTTACATCATTTCATCACAAAATATACATTTACCAGAATCTAAATCATGGATAGATATAAAATTAGATCATACTGAATTAAAAAGAACGATATGTGCTATTACGAAAGAACCTTATACGAAGAGTGATATTGGTATCTTATTAACACTCATTCAGCAATTAATGACTAAAACGTCTACATTCCATTAAGTAATTCGATGCTATCAATGATGATTTTCGTTTTACACTTAGCAGTAATATCTTTGAAAATAAAAAATTAAGGGCGTATAATCACCATATTAATTCATTCATAGAATTGGGGTTTTGTTTTTGAAATATAGAAATTTATTTACAAAGCCATTTAATATAATTTTAGGTTTGTTCTGCATCGCATTCATTGGTGCTATTTTATTTACATTCAATAATGAGAACTTTTACAACAAACCAATTGGTCAAATTATAGATGTCAAACATGTTTCTTCGACACCTACAAAAGATGCACAAAATAATCGTGATATTAAATATAAAAATCAATTAAAAGTCAAAATATTAAATGGTCAATTTGCTGGAGAAACGACGACGATTAATCATCAGTACGTCAAATCGCAAGCAGATTCTGAGGCATTTCGCACACACGAAAAAGTATTATTACATATTTCTAACAAGCCGAGTGATGCTTATATTATAGAAAAGAAGCGTGATACCTTAACGGTTATCATCACTGGTTTGTTCTTATTAACTGTATTATTGGTTGGTCGCAAAGTCGGACTGCAATCGATTTTATCGTTAATCTTGAATTCTATTGCCATATTAATCGCAATTTACATTCATATTCAACATAGCAATATTAATTTATTCTTACTCATGACCATTGCCATGATCTGTTCAACAATACTCACTTTATTGCTCGTTACAGGCTGGCATATGCGTACACTCATTACCATAGCCAGTACAATTATCGGAACTTTTTTGAGTATAGGTTTAACAGAATTAATCATATATATGACAGATGGTAAAGGCATTAAATATGAAACGATGAACTTTTTATCATTACCACCGAAAGATATCTTCCTAGCCTCAGTGTTAATAGGTTCACTTGGCGCTATTATGGATGTTGCAATTACAATTGCTAGTGGTATGCATGAAATTTTACAGCGTACGCCACACATTTCAATGAGGAGATGGGCGCTTGCTGGGCGAAACATCGGCCAAGATATTATGGGAACAATGACTAACATCTTATTATTCTCATATTTATCCGGTGCACTACCTATGTTTTTAATCTTTTTAAAAAATGCAAATACTGTGACTTATACTATTTCGATGAATTGGTCGTTAGAAATTGCGCGCGCACTAACAGGCGGTATAGGTATCGTACTTACAATTCCTATCACAATATTGTTTATGGAAATATTTGAAACATTAAGGAGGGCGAAACAATGAATGCTGTATTTATATTGGCGGTATTGCTCCTCTTTCTGATGATAATTTTCGGAGGTAAAAAGGGATTCATCTCTTATTTAACCCTATTTTTAAATTTCGCTATTTTAATTATTAGTATTGTGTTGATTATTTTTGGCGTACCGATTTATGTCGTCACATTCTTTTTCTGCATTATTATTGGCGCTTGTAATTTATTCGTACTCAATAGTTACAATGTTAAAACACAAGCTGCATTTATCAGCACTATCGTTACAACAATATTGTTGATTACACTCATTTATTTATCGGTCTACTTCGGTCATCTACAAGGCTTTTCAACCGAACAACAAGATGAAACATATGTGTATTCAATGAATATTGGCATTGATATGGTTCAATTTATGGTGTTCACTATTATTCTTGCTGTTATTGCAGCTGTGATAGATTTAACAATTACCATTAGTTCACCCATTTATGAATTGCATCAAGTGAATCCAACGCTTACGCAATACGAATTATTCCAATCTGGCATGCGTGTTGGTAGAGAAATTTTAGCGACATCTGCGAACACGATTTACCTTGCCTTTTTTGGTGGCCAACTTGCTTTATTTATTTGGTTTTTCAAACTTAAATATTCATTTGGTCATATTATAAACTCGAAAATATTTGCCCAAGAATTTATTTCTATTATTTTAGGCGGTATTGCCGTTGCAATCAGTATTCCGATTACGGCTTGGATTACGGCATTTTTAATAAAAAGACCATCTCGACAGCGCAAAAATGATGAGTCTATCAATTAATCGCAACTAGCAATATAACTTAAGTTAAGCGACCTGTGGATATATGTCAATTGTTCACTAGGTCGCTTTTTACTATAGTAAATTGTCCGATGATCTATAACAAAAAGCACCTTTATTCATCATTAATTGTTGTGGTCGACGATGAGTAAAGATGCTTTTAAATTTAATTTATTTTATAGTTAACGCCATAATATGAACAGGTCTTCCGATGAACATACTATCTCCCATATATTGATATCCTTGTTGGCGATAAAGTGCCATGGCATGTGGATTGTCAGTATTAACCGTTAACACAATCTCATTAATATCCTGAAATGTTGAAGTGATAAATGACGCCAATTTTTCCATTACCACTTTACCTATTCCTCTATTACGATAACGTTGATCAACACTAAATGACCTGAAAAATACTGCATCTTGGTTATCGCTAAATGGTGCGACCCCTTTTCCACGATGTAATGTAAAAAAGGCCACACATTGCCTGCCATCCATTACAACGATGGGATACCTTTCATTATCAGACATTGCAGCTGTAATATTTTCCTCTGGCGTTTTAACAAACTTCAAATCACTTTCACTTAATTGAAAAGCTTCTAACATCGAATAATCTTGTGGGACATAATGTCGTAACATGATGGTGTCATTATTTGTCATGTTTACCACCATACGTTTCAATCCAAACTTTGACAGCAGGCGCAATCAACGCATCATTATCTTTATCAATCCAGCGTATATCCGTAATTTCATTATTGATAGTTACGTTTTCCCAATCGATTTTGGTTAATGCGCGAAATCCATTTAACTCAGTTAACATATCCTGTTGTGGATATGCAGGACCTACAATTGTCCCGATATATTCAATTTCATCCATTGTTAATGTTAAATTTAATTCTTCTTTTACTTCTCTTAACAGCGCTTGTACTCGTGATTCCCCTTCTTCTATTTTACCACCTGGGAAATAATACTTTTCGCGATTCCTTACTTGAACAAGTAATATTTTATCAGCTGTTTCTTCAACTAAACAGACACATTTAATCATCTTTGACACCCCAACTTTGTGAAATCAATTTTTAAAATTATACTGTACAATTATGTTATCATATATGAGTAGTTATAGCGCAAAACGTTAGCAATTCAGCGCACCCAATTTTTCATATAAACAGAAGATACTAGGGGGAATTATTATTATGGCAAAACGTTCCAAATCACAACGTTTATCAAGTTTACTAAATGTCGCAGGTTTCATAGTCGACGGCTACAATGGCTATAAATATCATGCTAAAAATAAAAAATTAGTATATCTTTCATTAGGTTTAAGCACTGTAGGAACCGTGTTAGACTTTTACATTTCAATTAAGTCACCACGTAAGTTCAAAAAAGCAGTGGCAGTTGTTACTTTAATAACAAACGGTGCTAGATTATTTACAAGCATTCGCAAAGTAAAGCATGAATACTAATTCAGAAAAGGATTGGTCGAACATAGAACATGAAGTTCATTCGACCAATCCTTTTTCTTATACAAAAATTCCTATTACAACAATCACGACTTTGATAGCCCCGCCATAAAGTTTAGGATTCAATCCAACTTTTCAGCTTGTGAAATGTAATAGGAATTCATTATATATTTATATACGTAAGACTTTAGTGAATATATCTATAATTATTTACTTGGTAAGCTGGTACCGTTCTGTAAGTTAAAATACCTGGTGCAGCTGAATAGTTCATTTCTGAAACTAAAATACTACCATCGTTATTTACACGTTCTACAAACATAACATGACCATAATAACCTACATCTGTTTGAGCGATAGAACCTACAGTAGGTCTATTGTCGATAGTGTAACCATCTGCTGCCGCTGCGTTATCCCAGTTATTAGCATTCCACCAATAAGTACTAATACCTTTACCAATTTCAGCACGACGATTAAATACATGATATGTACATTGACCCCATGTATATAAGTTTTGGTGACTGAATACTGGTGTATTGTAACCTCTATTTGTCGTTGTTGCAGATCCTGAGTTCGTAGATGCATTACCAGTTACTTTCAATTTTTGACCCGGATATATAAAGAAATTATTTAAGCCATTTAAGCTCATAATTTTTTGATAAGTTGTACCATATTTTGATGCGATTAATGACAATGAGTCACCTGCTTGTACTGTATAGTATGATCCGCCACCTGAGTTCGTTGATGGACGGCTACTATTGCTCGCAGCGTTACTTGAGCTAGCAGTACCTGATACTTTTAATTTTTGACCTGGATAAATAAAGAAATTATTTAAACCATTAAGTCGCATAATGTTTTGGTAAGTTGTACCATATTTTGATGCGATTAATGATAATGAGTCGCCTGCTTGTACTGTGTAGTATGATCCGCCACCTGAGTTCGTTGATGGACGGCTACTATTACTCGTAGAATTACTTGAGCCAGATACTTTTAGTACTTGGTTTGGGAAAATTAGATTAGATGTTAAATTGTTTAATGACTTTAATTTAGCAATCGAAATCCCATACTTATTTGAAATTGCCCACACTGATTCACCCGGTTTTACTGTGTGAGTTGTAGCCGCATTTGCTTGAGTTGCCGCAACAGCGCTAATCGCGCTTGTCCCAATAATAGCTGCAATTACTTTTTTTTGCACTTTAAAATCCTCCTCTTGCTTAACTTTCCTAACATTCTTTTATCCGAATTTATGAATACTACATCATTATACGATTTTATTATGTATAATAGGTTGATGTTTGATGACATTATGATTACAAAAAAATCATATACTGTATCATCAAATTTTATAATTACCCCTTAAAATTATTACAACTTATTAGATTTTACAATATCTAAATTATTACAATTTCATAATATTTCACTATAAAATGATTACAATCCCTTTCTCTATTGGAAATAATTTTATTCTCCAACAATAACGCCCTACAAACATAAGCATGAACTTTGCTTGTAGGACGCAATATAATTTATTTTGCTAATGACGTTTCTATTGCCTTAATCTCATCTTTAGATAAATTAACAGGTTTCTCTCCATCTTTGACATCTTCCTGCAACGCTTTTTGAGCTTCTTTTGAATGATACAATTCTACGATTTTAGCATATGTTTTGTTATCCAAGTCTTTGTCATTAACTGCAACAATATTAATATATGGCTTTACAGCATCTGAATTTGATTTTTCTAAAAATATCGGATCATTTTTAGGGTCTTTCCCCGCTTTAGTTGCTACACCGTTATTAATAACTGCAATATCGACATCAGATAAAGCACGCGCAGTTTGCTGTGCATCTACTGCAGTAATTTTTAAATGTTTTGGATTTGACGTTATATCTTTCACTGTACCTGCTAATCCGAAATCTTTTTTCAGTTTTATTAAACCAGCTGCTTCTAATAGTTTAAGTGCACGTGCTTGGTTTGATACATCATTTGGAATGACAACTTTAGCACCATCTTTAACCTTTTTGACATCTTTAATTTTATCTGAGTAAATGCCCAACGGTGCTAAAACTGTTGTACTCAATGCTGAAATCTTTGTTCCTTTATGTGCCTTCTTATACTGATCTAAAAATGCAAAATGTTGGAATGCATTCATATCAATATCACCATCGTTTAATGCTTTATTCGGTAAATTGTAATCGGAAAAGTGCTTAATCTCCACATCAATATCATCTTTTTTAGCTAATTCTTTAACCTTCTCCCAAGCCTTAGTGTCATTTGATGCGACACCAATTGTTACTTTTTTATCATTGTTACTACCACACGCTGCTAATAATACAAGTGCTACGATAACTAACCCAATCAATCTTTTCATTCTATCAATTCCTTTCAAAATCTTCACTATATATCATTAATGTCTACGTATGAATCTAGCTAGGACATTCCCTAGCGTTTGAATCACTTGGACAATAATGACTAATACAATAACGGTAATAATAATGACCGTCGTATCAAATCTTTGATAACCATACACTAAAGCTAAGTCTCCTATACCACCACCGCCAACAGCTCCTGCCATCGCCGTACTTCCAATAAGTCCAATAATCGCAGTGGTAATTGCTAATACTAATGAACCTAACGCTTCAGGAATTAAAAAATATCTAATGATTTGTAGTGGTGAAGCGCCCATCGCTTTCGCCGCTTCAATAATCCCCTCGTCTACTTCTAATAATGAGTTTTCAACAAGTCTTGCAATGTAAGGTGCCACATATACTGTTAAAGGCACGATGGCAGCAGTCGTACCAATTGAAGTACCTACTACTAATTTTGTGAATGGCACAATCGCAATTAACAAAATAATAAATGGTAGTGACCTTAAAATATTGATTAAAGGATTTAAAACTTGATGTATCACTATATTGGGCCATATGCCTTGTTTTCGAGTAATTACCAATAAGACACCTAATGGAATACCAATCACTGCTCCTAAAAATAAAGCAATAGATACCATATATAGCGTTTCGTATAATGCTTGCACTAACTGTGCACTGTCTAAATCAGAACCAAACATATGTTAATGCACCTCCTCAAATTGAATATTTTTCTCTTTGAAATATTGATTTATTGTCGTGTCATCAAATTGTAGATCTATATTAAATCGAAGCCACATATAACATACGGTGTTACCTTGTATTTCTGACATAGATGAAAATAAAATTTTAACCTCTCTGCCACAAATTTGAATCAAGTCATTTATAATCGGTTGTGTCACCTGAGTTTCCTCGACGAAGATTTTATAATCTTTAAAATCGCCAACTTGTTCGTCATTCAATCGACGAATCAATGATGTACTTGGCTCAGTCTGTATAACTGTAGACACAAAATTTTGAGCAATCGTCGTTTTAGGATGACTAAACACCTCTTTAACAGTTCCTGTTTCAACCACTTGCCCCTTTTCCATTACAGCAACACGATTACAAATGTCTTTAATAACGCGCATTTCATGTGTAATCATCATAATTGTAATGCCAAAGGTTTGATTGACATTCTTTAATAACGTCAATATCGAAGCAGTCGTTGCTGGATCCAATGCGCTTGTTGCTTCATCGCATAGGAGTATTTTCGGATTAGTAACAAGCGCTCTTGCAATAGCCACCCTTTGCTTCTGCCCACCAGATAATTCATCAGGAAATTGGTCTTTTTTATCACTCAATCCTACAAATTCAAGCATTTCTGTTACTCGTTGCTTAATTTCTGTTTTGCTTTTCTTACTTAAAATGAGTGGCATTGCTACATTTTTAAATACCGTAGCTGAATTTAATAAATTGAAATGCTGAAATATCATACCGATATCTTTCTTAATATCCCTCATCATTTTATCGCTATAATTCGTAATATCATGTCCATCTACAATCACTTGTCCATTCGAGGCAGCTTCAAGATGATTCACGAGTCTTACCAACGTACTTTTTCCTGCACCACTATATCCAATCACACCAAAAATATCATTGCGATTGACCGTAAATGATACGTCCTTCAAAGCATCTATTTTTTGCTTCTTTTTATTAAAGGTCTTACTTACCTGTCGAAACTCAATCATGCAAAGCCCCCTCCTTCAAATTCTTATCATTCCACTAGGAATAAAAGCATTATATGTAAAATTGCATATATCGTCAATACAATTTGCCGAATTTTCTAAAAAATTAAAAAATAAGTAATTCATGTGACAATGACGAATTGTGAGACTACTATGACATTTATCGAATTAAATCCATAAAAATGACCACCAAACGTGCATAACTCAATCACGAAATATTAACATCGCACTAAAAAAGCACTAGCATATTCAAGAACAAAAAATGTTGAACTCAAAATATATGCCAGTGCTGCTATTATTTATAACGTATCTAGTGCTTGTTTTAAATCATCTACTAAATCTTCAGTATCTTCAATACCTACAGAAATTCTTACACGCCCGTCTGTAATACCTTCTTTAGCTCGAATATCTACTGGAATGGATGCATGTGTCATCAGTGCAGGTACTGAAATTAAACTTTCCACTGCACCTAAACTTTCAGCCAATGTGTAATACGATGTTGCTTTAATCAATTGTTTGGCACTTTCTGTATCTTTCACTTCAAATGCAATCACACCTGTATGGCCATCCGCTTGAGCCATATGGACATCATGATTTAAATGACTTTCAATACTTGGGTGGAACACTTGTTGCACAGCTGGATGTGCTTGTAACATTTTAATAATTTCAATAACGCTGCGATTAATTTGTTCCATACGTAAACCTAATGTTTTAATACCCCTCACAAGTAAATAGCTATCTTGAGGTCCTAAAATGCCACCTGTTGAATTTGAAATAAATGCTAAACGTTCTGCAAGCTTGTCATCCGATGTTGCAACTAAACCAGCAACGACATCACTATGTCCACCTAAATATTTCGTTGCAGAATGTAAGACAATATCGATACCTAAATCTAATGGATTCTGATAATAAGGTGTCATAAATGTGTTATCAACAACTGAAATCAAACCGTGTTCTTTCGCAATTTCAGCAGACTTTTTAATGTCAGTAACACGTAATAATGGATTAGAAGGTGTTTCAATAAACAACATCTTTGTTGTTGGGCGTATCGCTTGTACAATTGAATCTGTATGCGTTGTATCTACAAAATCCACTTCAATGCCAAATCGTGTAAATACTTTTGTCAATGCGCGATAAGTACCGCCGTATACATCTGAATTTAAAATAATATGATCTCCTTTGTCCAACAGCATAACAACTGCACTGATTGCTGCAACACCTGAACTAAATGCAAAGCCATGTTTGCCATTTTCTAATGTCGCAATAACGCTTTCTACAGAACTTCTTGTTGGATTCGCAGTACGAGAATATTCATATCCTTGACGTAAATCACCAATATCATCTTGTAAATATGTACTTGTTTGATAAATTGGTGTTGTAACGGCACCTGTATAATCGTCTGTTGTGTGCCCACCATGAATTAATTTAGTTTTCTTGTTCATTATTATTCTCCTCATATTCAAATATTTGTTTAGACATATAGCGATCACTACCATCTGGAAATACGACAACAATCGTACCTTCAGTTAGTTGCGCTTTTAAATTCAATGCACCTTGTAATGCTGCACCTGAAGAACTGCCTACTAACAACCCTTCATTTATAGCCAAACTTTTGACATTTCGAAAGGCATCTTGATCTTTAATCGTAAATATCCCATCTACAAGACGTCTCTCTAAAAATATCGGCCATTTCTCAGAACCGATACCTTCAGTGTCATGTGCATGAGCTGGCCCTCCATTTAACACGGACCCTTCTGGCTCAACGGCATAACATTGCACGTGATGTTGCTTTAAATAACGTGCGGTACCTGTAAATGTACCGCCAGAGCCAATACCAGCCACAAAATAATCAATTTGCTGTAATGCTGAAGTCAATTCGGGTCCCAATGTATGAAAATATGTATCCGGATTATGTTCGGATTCAAATTGATTCATATAAACGGCACCATATTTTTCGGCATAGGAACGTGCAGCTAATTGTGCCCCATGCATACCTTCAGACTGACTCGTCCTTGAAACATCTGCACCAAGCGCTATCATAATATTAATCTTTTCTTCTGAAAAACCATACGGCGCAAAGATCTTACATTTCAAATGATGTCTATTTGCTGCAATAGCTAACCCTATGCCTGTATTACCAGCAGTCGCTTCAACAATAGTTCTTGAAGTGCCTTCTCTACTAAATATTTCCCGAGTCTGTCTTTAACACTGCCTCCTGGATTCCATTGTTCAAGCTTGGCATAAATTTTAACTTTATCATCACTATAATGTTCTAACAGTACTAATGGTGTATTGCCAATTAAATCATAAGTAATCATAGATGCACCCTCATCTGACATGCCGATCAAATGAATGAAACCTTTCTTCATGTCTCAATTTTAATTCTTACTTTTCAGATAAGAATTATAAACGACATTTTGTTATTTTGCAATTATCTAAGTTTCGATTAATTCAGAACCAGTACTAACTTTTCAATTCCAAACAAAAAAACACCTGAGCAACACAAATACTTGTGTGTCAGATGCTTCTATATATTAACTAAATAATTGCACGATAAAGACTAAAATAATAACGACAGGCATCGCATACTTAATTAAGTAATACCAACCACTGAATAATCTAAATCGATCTTTACCAAAATATTGTTGTAATAATTTTTTATCTAATAATTGTCCTACGACAAGCGTAGTACCTAATGCGCCTAATGGCATCAATACATTCGAAACGATGAAATCCATATTATCAAAAATCGTTCCCGCACCGAATCTTACATCTTTTAAGATACCAAAAGATAAGGTTGCTGGAATACTAATGATAAATACTAAAATACTACCAATCACTGCGACTTTTTTACGTTTTGTATTGTCATTCTTCGTGAAGTTAGAAACATTTAATTCTAATAAAGAAATAGATGACGTTAAAGCCGCAAATAAGAACAGCACTAAGAATCCCAAATAGAATAATGTGCCTAGATGCATTTGACTAAAGACCATTGGTAGTACTTTAAATAATAATCCAGGCCCTTCTTGTGGTTCATAGCCAAAACTATGTAACGCCGGAAATATAGCTAGACCTGCCAATACAGATACAAAGATATTCATAACAACGATAGAAATAGCTGATGACTTAATCGTCATGTCTTTAGAGGCATAACTCGCATAAGTAATCATACCTGTAGTTCCTAATGATAACGTAAAGAATGATTGGCCTAGCGCAAACAAGATACCGTCAGCAGTAATCTCTGATACTCTTGGTTGTAAAATAAATTTCACACCTTCTAAGGCACCATCTAATGTTAAAGACTTAATCACAATGATGATTAAAAAGACAAACAGCAATGGCATCATAACTTTCGATGCCTTTTCTAATCCTTTTTCAACACCTAACATGACAATAATCATCGTAGCGAATATGAATATACCTTGCCCTAGAACGGTTAACCAAGGATTTGATATTACCGCTTCAAAATTCATTTCTTGGAGATGATTGATGCGTTGAAATATAACTAATTGCCATAATACTTGTCCGATGTAAATGACAATCCAACCACCGATAACACTATAGAAGCCAAATAAAATAAACACTGCCAAATTACCATTCCAGCCAATGATATTGAGCCATTTTTTACCAGTTAATTTACTATATATTTGTGTTGTATATGTCCGTCCCATTTTCCCAACAGTGAATTCCATAATGAGTAATGGTAACCCAACAAAAATGGTGAATATTAAGAACATAGCTAGAAAGGCACCGCCGCCATAAATCCCTGCCATATATGGGAATTTCCACATGGCACCAAGACCGATTGCAGAACCCGCACTAGCTAAAATAAATCCAGTTGATGACTTCCATTGTGATTGTTGTCTTTTCATCATTCGCATCTCCTTTAAAGCGTTAAAGCGTCTACGTGTTTAAGTAACACTCTAACATGTATGTAAATAACATGCAATACACCTGCATCAAAATTGTTTCATTAATACGGTAGCGCCTGGATTTATCATAATATAGTCAACTCTTGTAATGTGTTGTCATTACGCTACATTAAAATTTCTGGTTCAACGCTGTATACGTGCGCCAACATCTCGCCACATACAACACCATCTATATCCCCAACATCTCGCCACATAACAACTTCAGGTGCAATGCCCATAAAATGCCCACAACATTACAATACAAATCAACTTCT
>OCRJ01000091.1_pt1 | contig 21538 bp, 10 predicted proteins | sample 1502901 | NCBI WGS metagenome assembly OCRJ01 (sample SAMN00990124, study PRJEB22392) | human gut metagenome | reverse complement strand
TCCGCAGTAGCTCAGTGGTAGAGCTATCGGCTGTTAACCGATCGGTCGTAGGTTCGAATCCTACCTGTGGAGCCATGGCTCCTTGGTCAAGCGGTTAAGACACCGCCCTTTCACGGCGGTAACACGGGTTCGAGTCCCGTAGGAGTCATTATTTTGGAGAATTAGCTCAGCTGGGAGAGCATCTGCCTTACAAGCAGAGGGTCGGCGGTTCGAACCCGTCATTCTCCACCATTTAAAGCCGGCCTAGCTCAATTGGTAGAGCAACTGACTTGTAATCAGTAGGTTGGGGGTTCAAGTCCTCTGGCCGGCACCATTTTGGAGGGGTAGCGAAGTGGCTAAACGCGGCGGACTGTAAATCCGCTCCTTCGGGTTCGGCAGTTCGAATCTGCCCCCCTCCACCATCTATATATTGGGCTATAGCCAAGCGGTAAGGCAACGGACTTTGACTCCGTCACTCGTTGGTTCGAATCCAGCTAGCCCAGCCATTAGAGCCATTAGCTCAGTTGGTAGAGCATCTGACTTTTAATCAGAGGGTCAGAGGTTCGAATCCTCTATGGCTCACTACTTGCACTTTCCATTTTTGGGAAGTGCTTTTTTTTATGAAGTAATAAGATAAACAGATTATATGTGTAGCTATTGCTTGATAATGGTAAGCGCATACATTATTCTTTAATTACATAGAGCAAAGGGGGACGCTTATGACAAAGACAAAAGCAATTGATATTATAGGTGCACCATCAACATTTGGACAAAGAAAATTAGGTGTTGATTTAGGACCAACAGCAATTAGATATGCTGGATTAATTTCAAGATTAAAGCAATTAGACCTTGATGTATATGACAAGGGGGATATTAAGGTACCTGCTGTGAACATTGAAAAATTTCATAGTGAACAAAAAGGATTAAGAAATTATGATGAAATTATAGATGTTAATCAAAAATTAAATAAAGAGGTTTCAGCATCAATTGAAAATAACAGATTTCCTCTAGTTCTTGGTGGAGATCATTCTATTGCGGTAGGTTCAGTATCAGCAATAAGTAAACATTATAATAATTTAGGTGTTATTTGGTATGATGCACATGGTGATTTAAATATACCTGAAGAGTCACCAAGTGGAAATATTCATGGTATGCCTCTAAGGATTTTGACAGGCGAAGGTCCCAAAGAACTTTTAGAATTAAATAGTAATGTAATCAAGCCAGAAAACATCGTACTAATTGGTATGAGAGATTTAGATAAAGGTGAAAGACAATTTATCAAAGATCATAATATTAAAACATTTACTATGTCAGATATTGATAAATTGGGGATAAAGGAAGTAATTGAAAATACAATAGAATATTTGAAGTCACGCAATGTTGATGGCGTTCATTTATCTTTAGATGTTGATGCTTTAGATCCGCTTGAAACGCCAGGCACTGGTACTAGAGTTTTGGGTGGTCTTAGTTATAGAGAAAGCCATTTTGCATTGGAATTACTGCATCAATCACATTTAATTTCCTCAATGGATTTAGTTGAAGTAAATCCATTGATTGACAGTAATAATCATACTGCTGAACAAGCGGTTTCATTAGTTGGAACATTTTTTGGTGAAACTTTATTATAAATAAATGATTTGTAGTGTATAAAGTATATTTTGCTTTTTGCACTACTTTTTTTAATTCACTAAAATGATTAAGAGTAGTTATAATCTTTAAAATAAATTTTTTCTATTTAAATATATGTTCGTATGACAGTGATGTAAATGATTGGTATAATGGGTATTATGGAAAAATATTACCCGGAGGAGATGTTATGGATTTTTCCAACTTTTTTCAAAACCTCAGTACGTTAAAAATTGTAACGAGTATCCTTGATTTACTGATAGTTTGGTATGTACTTTATCTTCTCATCACGGTCTTTAAGGGAACTAAAGCGATACAATTACTTAAAGGGATATTAGTAATTGTTATTGGTCAGCAGATAAGTATGATATTGAACTTGACTGCAACATCTAAATTATTCGATATCGTTATTCAATGGGGGGTATTAGCTTTAATAGTAATATTCCAACCAGAAATTAGACGTGCGTTAGAACAACTTGGTAGAGGTAGCTTTTTAAAACGCTATACTTCTAATACGTATAGTAAAGATGAAGAGAAATTGATTCAATCGGTTTCAAAGGCTGTGCAATATATGGCTAAAAGACGTATAGGTGCATTAATTGTCTTTGAAAAAGAAACAGGTCTTCAAGATTATATTGAAACAGGTATTGCAATGGATTCAAATATTTCGCAAGAACTTTTAATTAATGTCTTTATACCTAACACACCTTTACATGATGGTGCAATGATTATTCAAGGCACTAAGATTGCAGCAGCAGCAAGTTATTTGCCATTGTCTGATAGTCCTAAGATATCTAAAAGTTTGGGTACAAGACATAGAGCTGCGGTTGGTATTTCAGAAGTATCTGATGCATTTACCGTTATTGTATCTGAAGAAACTGGTGATATTTCGGTAACATTTGATGGAAAATTACGACGAGACATTTCAAACGAAATTTTTGAAGAGTTGCTTGCTGAACATTGGTTTGGCACACGCTTTCAAAAGAAAGGTGTGAAATAATATGCTAGAAAGTAAATGGGGCTTGAGATTTATTGCCTTTCTTTTGGCATTGTTTTTCTTTTTATCTGTTAACAATGTTTTTGGAAATATCTTTAACACTGGTAATCTTGGTCAAAAGTCTAGTAAAACGATTCAAGATGTACCCGTTGAAATTCTTTATAACACTAAAGATTTGCATTTAACAAAAGCGCCTGAAACAGTTAATGTGACTATTTCAGGACCACAATCAAAGATAATAAAAATTGAAAATCCAGAAGATTTAAGAGTAGTGATTGATTTATCAAATGCTAAAGCTGGAAAATATCAAGAGAAGTATCAAGTTAAAGGGTTAGCTGATGACATTCATTATTCTGTAAAACCTAAATTAGCAAATATTACGCTTGAAAACAAAGTAACTAAAAAGATGACAGTTCAACCTGATGTAAGTCAGAGTGATATTGATCCACTTTATAAAATTACAAAGCAAGAAGTTTCACCACAAACAGTTAAAGTAACAGGTGGAGAAGAACAATTGAATGATATCGCTTATTTAAAAGCCACTTTTAAAACTAATAAAAAGATTAATGGTGACACAAAAGATGTCGCAGAAGTAACGGCTTTTGATAAAAAACTGAATAAATTAAATGTATCGATTCAACCTAATGAAGTGAATTTACAAGTTAAAGTAGAGCCTTTTAGCAAAAAGGTTAAAGTAAATGTTAAACAGAAAGGTAGTTTAGCAGATGATAAAGAGTTAAGTTCGATTGATTTAGAAGATAAAGAAATTGAAATCTTCGGTAGTCGAGATGACTTACAAAATATAAGCGAAGTTGATGCAGAAGTAGATTTAGATGGTATTTCAGAATCAACTGAAAAGACTGTAAAAATCAATTTACCAGAACATGTCACTAAAGCACAACCAAGTGAAACGAAGGCTTATATAAATGTAAAATAAATAGCTAAATTAAAGGAGAGTAAACAATGGGAAAATATTTTGGTACAGACGGAGTAAGAGGTGTCGCAAACCAAGAACTAACACCTGAATTGGCATTTAAATTAGGAAGATACGGTGGCTATGTTCTAGCACATAACAAAGGTGAAAAACACCCACGTGTACTTGTAGGTCGCGATACTAGAGTTTCAGGTGAAATGTTAGAATCAGCATTAATAGCTGGTTTGATTTCAATTGGTGCAGAAGTGATGCGATTAGGTATTATTTCAACACCAGGTGTTGCATATTTAACACGCGATATGGGTGCAGAGTTAGGTGTAATGATTTCAGCCTCTCATAATCCAGTTGCAGATAATGGTATTAAATTCTTTGGATCAGATGGTTTTAAACTATCAGATGAACAAGAAAATGAAATTGAAGCATTGTTGGATCAAGAAAACCCAGAATTACCAAGACCAGTTGGCAATGATATTGTACATTATTCAGATTACTTTGAAGGGGCACAAAAATATTTGAGCTATTTAAAATCAACAGTAGATGTTAACTTTGAAGGTTTGAAAATTGTTTTAGATGGTGCAAATGGTTCAACATCATCACTAGCGCCATTCTTATTTGGTGATTTAGAAGCAGATACTGAAACAATTGGATGTAGTCCTGATGGATATAATATCAATGAGAAATGTGGCTCTACACATCCTGAAAAATTAGCTGAAAAAGTAGTTGAAACTGAAAGTGATTTTGGGTTAGCATTTGACGGCGATGGAGACAGAATCATAGCAGTAGATGAGAATGGTCAAATCGTTGACGGTGACCAAATTATGTTTATTATTGGTCAAGAAATGCATAAAAATCAAGAATTGAATAATGACATGATTGTTTCTACTGTTATGAGTAATTTAGGTTTTTACAAAGCGCTTGAACAAGAAGGAATTAAATCTAATAAAACTAAAGTTGGAGACAGATATGTAGTAGAAGAAATGCGTCGCGGTAATTATAACTTAGGTGGGGAACAATCTGGGCATATCGTTATGATGGATTACAATACAACTGGTGATGGTTTATTAACTGGTATTCAATTAGCTTCTGTAATAAAAATGACTGGTAAATCACTAAGTGAATTAGCTGGACAAATGAAAAAATATCCACAATCATTAATTAACGTACGCGTAACAGATAAATATCGTGTTGAAGAAAATGTTGACGTTAAAGAAGTTATGACTAAAGTAGAAGTAGAAATGAATGGAGAAGGTCGAATTTTAGTAAGACCTTCTGGAACAGAACCATTAGTTCGTGTCATGGTTGAAGCAGCAACTGATGAAGATGCTGAAAGATTTGCACAACAAATAGCTGATGTGGTTCAAGATAAAATGGGATTAGATAAATAAATACTGTATTACAAATAAGCCGATGCGTATGCATCGGTTTTTTTGTGTTTCTAGAAATAATTTATAGTACAAACGTAAAATGATATAAACAAAATAAAAACAAAGTAATCAATATGTAATATAAAATACACTGGTACTCAATATATAATGATGATAAAATTAATTTTAATTAGATAGAGTTGCTTTGTGTTTTTAACGCAGATGCTACTACTTATCTTAACAGTTGATTAAGTGAAATCATTTAACAGCGAGAATAATCAACCAGGAGGATGACTTAATGAATTTATTCAGACAACAAAAATTTAGTATCAGAAAATTTAATGTCGGTATTTTTTCAGCTTTAATTGCCACTGTTACTTTTATATCTACTAACCCGACAACAGCGTCTGCAGCAGAGCAAAATCAGCCTGCACAAAATCAACCAGCACAACCAGCTGATGCCAATACACAGCCTAACGCAAATGCTGGTGCTCAAGCTAATCCTACAGCACAGCCAGCTGCACCTGCCAACCAAGGACAACCAGCAGTACAACCAGCAAACCAAGGTGGACAGGCTAATCCAGCAGGAGGAGCAGCACAACCAAATACACAACCAGCTGGACAAGGTAATCAAGCTGATCCGAATAACGCTGCACAAGCACAACCTGGAAATCAAGCAACACCGGCAAACCAAGCAGGTCAAGGAAATAACCAAGCAACACCTAATAATAATGCAACACCGGCAAATCAAACACAGCCAGCGAATGCTCCAGCAGCAGCGCAACCAGCAGCGCAACCAGCAGCACCTGTAGCAGCAAACGCACAAACTCAAGATCCAAATGCTAGCAATACTGGTGAAGGCAGTATTAATACGACATTAACATTTGATGATCCTGCCATATCAACAGATGAGAATAGACAGGATCCAACTGTAACTGTTACAGATAAAGTAAATGGTTATTCATTAATTAACAACGGTAAGATTGGTTTCGTTAACTCAGAATTAAGACGAAGCGATATGTTTGATAAGAATAACCCTCAAAACTATCAAGCTAAAGGAAACGTGGCTGCATTAGGTCGTGTGAATGCAAATGATTCTACAGATCATGGTAACTTTAACGGTATTTCAAAAACTGTAAATGTAAAACCAGATTCAGAATTAATTATTAACTTTACTACTATGCAAACGAATAGTAAGCAAGGTGCAACAAATTTAGTTATTAAAGATGCTAAGAAAAATACTGAATTAGCAACTGTAAATGTTGCTAAGACTGGTACTGCACATTTATTTAAAGTACCAACTGATGCTGATCGTTTAGATTTACAATTTATTCCTGACAATACAGCAGTTGCTGATGCTTCAAGAATTACAACAAATAAAGATGGTTATAAATACTATTCATTCATTGATAATGTAGGTCTATTCTCAGGATCACATTTATATGTCAAAAATAGAGATTTAGCACCGAAAGCAACTAACAATAAAGAATATACTATTAATACTGAAATCGGTAACAATGGTAATTTTGGTGCTTCATTAAAAGCAGATCAATTTAAATATGAAGTAACATTACCACAAGGTGTAACTTACGTTAATGATTCATTAACTACAACATTCCCTAATGGTAATGAAGACAGTACAGTATTGAAAAATATGACTGTTAATTATGATCAAAATGCAAATAAAGTTACATTTACAAGCCAAGGTGTGACAACGGCACGTGGTACACACACTAAAGAAGTTTTATTCCCAGATAAATCTTTAAAATTATCATATAAAGTTAATGTTGCGAATATCGATACACCTAAAAATATTGATTTTAATGAAAAATTAACATATCGTACTGCTTCAGATGTTGTAATTAATAATGCGCAACCAGAAGTTACACTAACTGCAGATCCATTTTCAGTAGCGGTTGAAATGAACAAAGATGCGTTGCAACAACAAGTAAACTCACAAGTTGATAATAGTCATTACACAACAGCATCAATTGCAGAATACAATAAACTTAAACAACAAGCAGACACTATTTTAAATGAAGATGCGAATCACGTTGAAACTGCAAATCGTGCATCTCAAGCGGATATTGACGGTTTAGTAACTAAATTACAAGCTGCATTAATTGATAATCAAGCAGCAATTGCTGAATTAGATGCTAAAGCTCAAGAAAAGGTTACAGCAGCACAACAAAGTAAAAAAGTTACGCAAGATGAAGTTGCAGCGCTTGTGACTAAAATTAACAATGATAAAAATAATGCAATCGCAGAAATTAATAAACAAACAACATCACAAGGTGTCACAACTGAAAAAGATAATGGTATCGCAGTGTTAGAACAAGATGTGATTACACCAACAGTTAAACCTCAAGCGAAACAAGATATTATCCAAGCAGTTACAACTCGTAAACAACAAATTAAAAAGTCAAATGCATCATTACAAGATGAAAAAGATGTAGCAAATGATAAAATTGGTAAAATTGAAACAAAGGCAATTAAAGATATTGATGCAGCAACAACAAATGCACAAGTAGAAGCCATTAAAACAAAAGCGATCAATGATATTAATCAAACTACACCTGCTACAACAGCTAAAGCAGCAGCTCTTGAAGAATTTGACGAAGTTGTTCAAGCACAAATTGATCAAGCACCTTTAAATCCTGATACAACAAATGAAGAAGTAGCGGAAGCTATTGAACGTATTAATGCAGCTAAAGTTTCTGGTGTTAAAGCAATTGAAGCGACAACGACTGCACAAGATTTAGAAAGAGTTAAAAACGAAGAAATCTCAAAAATTGAAAATATTACTGACTCTACGCAAACAAAAATGGATGCCTATAATGAAGTTAAACAAGCTGCAACAGCTAGAAAAGCTCAAAATGCTACAGTTTCAAATGCAACAAATGAAGAAGTAGCAGAAGCTGATGCAGCAGTAGATGCAGCTCAAAAGCAAGGTTTACATGACATCCAAGTTGTTAAATCAAAACAGGAAGTTGCTGATACAAAATCAAAAGTAATAGATAAAATCAATGCAATTCAAACACAAGCAAAAGTTAAACCTGCAGCTGATACGGAAGTAGAAAACGCATATAATACACGTAAACAAGAAATTCAAAATAGCAATGCTTCAACTACAGAAGAAAAACAAGCTGCATATACAGAATTAGATACTAAAAAGCAAGAAGCAAGAACAAATCTTGATGCTGCAAATACAAACAGTGATGTAACAACAGCTAAAGACAATGGTATTGCTGCAATTAATCAAGTGCAAGCGGCCACAACTAAGAAATCGGATGCTAAAGCGGAAATCGCTCAAAAAGCAAGTGAACGCAAAACTGCAATTGAAGCAATGAATGATTCGACTACTGAAGAACAACAAGCAGCGAAAGACAAAGTTGATCAAGCAGTAGTTACTGCAAACGCTGATATAGATAATGCTACAGCAAATACAGATGTAGATAATGCAAAAACTACAAATGAAGCTACAATCGCAGCCATTACACCTGATGCAAATGTTAAACCTCAAGCGAAACAAGCAATTGCAGATAAAGTACAAGCTCAAGAAACAGCAATAGATGCTAATAACGGTTCAACAACAGAAGAAAAAACAGCTGCAAAACAACAAGCCCAAACTGAAAAAACGACTGCTGATGCAGCAATAGATGCAGCACATACAAATGCGGAAGTTGAAGCGGCTAAAAATGCAGAAATTGCTAAAATTGAAGCGATTCAGCCAGCAACAACAACTAAAGATAATGCGAAAGAAGCAATTGCTACGAAAGCGAATGAACGTAAAACAGCAATCGCTCAAACGCAAGACATTACTGCTGAAGAAATTGCAGCGGCTAATGCGGACGTAGATAATGCTGTGACACAAGCAAATAGCAACATTGAAGCTGCTAATAGTCAAAATGATGTAGATCAAGCGAAAACGACAGGTGAAACTAGTATTGATCAAGTAACACCAACAGTTAATAAAAAAGCAACTGCACGTAATGAAATCACAACAATTTTAAATAACAAATTGCAAGAGATTCAAGCTACGCCAGATGCAACAGATGAAGAAAAACAAGCAGCTGATGCTGAAGCAAATACTGAAAATGGTAAAGCAAATCAAGCCATTTCAGCAGCAACTACTAACGCACAAGTTGATGAAGCTAAAGCAAATGCAGAAGCAGCAATTAATGCGGTAACACCAAAAGTTGTGAAGAAACAAGCGGCTAAAGATGAGATTGATCAATTACAAGCAACGCAAACAAATGTTATCAATAATGATCAGAACGCTACAACTGAAGAAAAAGAAGCAGCTATTCAACAATTAGCAACAGCAGTTACAGACGCGAAAAATAATATTACAGCTGCAACTGATGATAATGGTGTAGATCAGGCGAAAGACGCTGGAAAGAATTCAATTCAAAGCACGCAACCAGCAACAGCGGTTAAATCAAATGCTAAAAATGATGTTGATCAAGCTGTGACAACTCAAAATCAAGCAATTGATAATACAACTGGTGCTACAACTGAAGAGAAAAATGCAGCAAAAGATTTAGTTTTAAAAGCTAAAGAAAAAGCGTATCAAGATATCTTAAATGCACAAACAACTAATGATGTTACGCAAATTAAAGATCAAGCAGTTGCTGATATTCAAGGTATTACTGCAGATACAACAATTAAAGATGTTGCGAAAGATGAATTAGCAACAAAAGCAAACGAACAAAAAGCGCTTATTGCACAAACTGCAGATGCGACTACTGAAGAAAAAGAACAAGCAAACCAACAAGTAGACGCACAATTAACACAAGGTAATCAAAATATTGAAAATGCACAGTCAATCGATGATGTAAACACTGCAAAAGAAAATGCAATTCAAGCAATTGACCCAATTCAAGCATCAACAGATGTTAAAACGAATGCTAGAGCGGAATTGCTAACTGAAATGCAAAATAAAATAACTGAAATTCTTAGTGATAATACGACTACAAATGAAGAAAAAGGAAAAGATATAGAACCAGTTAGAGCAACATATGAAGAAGGTTTAAACAATATAAATACAGCAAATACAACAGGTGATGTAACTACTGCTAAAGACACAGCGGTACAAAAAGTTCAACAACTTCATGCAAATCCTGTTAAGAAGCCAGCAGGTAAAACTGCTTTAGATCAAGCAGCAGCTGATAGAAAAACACAAATCGAACAAACACCAAATGCGTCACAACAAGAAATTAACGATGCAAAACAAGAAGTTGATGCAGCGTTAAATCAAGCGAAAACAAATGTCGATCAATCATCAACAAATGAATATGTTGATAATGCAGTTAAAGAAGGAAAAGCTAAAATTAATGCAGTTAAAACATTTAGTGAGTACAAAAAAGATGCTTTAGCTAAAATTGCAGATGCATATAATGCTAAAGTAAACGAAGCGGATAACTCTAACGCATCGACTTCAAGTGAAATTGCTGAAGCGAAACAAAAACTCGCTGAATTAAAACAAACAGCGGATCAAAATGTTAATCAAGCTACTTCTAAAGATGACATTGAAGTTCAAATCCATAATGACTTAGATAATATTAATGATTACACAATTCCAACCGGTAAAAAAGAAACAGCTACAACAGATTTATATGCTTATGCAGATCAAAAGAAAAATAATATTTCAGCTGACACTAATGCAACACAAGATGAAAAGCAACAAGCAATTAAGCAAGTTGACCAAAATGTTCAAACTGCATTAGAAAGCATTAATAATGGTGTGGATAATGGTGACGTTGATGATGCATTAACACAAGGTAAAGCAGCAATTGATGCTATTCAAGTAGATGCTACTGTTAAACCTAAAGCGAACCAAGCTATTGAAGTTAAAGCAGAAGATACGAAAGAATCTATTGATCAAAGTGACCAGTTAACTGCTGAAGAAAAAACTGAAGCATTAGCAATGATTAAACAAATTACAGATCAAGCTAAACAAGGTATTACTGATGCAACAACAACTGCTGAAGTTGAAAAAGCGAAAGCTCAAGGACTTGAAGCATTTGATAACATTCAAATCGACTCAACAGAAAAACAAAAAGCTATCGAAGAATTAGAAACTGCACTAGACCAGATTGAAGCAGGTGTAAATGTCGACGCTGATGCTACAACTGAAGAAAAAGAAGCGTTTACGAATGCTTTAGAAGACATTTTATCAAAAGCAACTGAAGATATTTCTGATCAAACTACAAATGCAGAAATCGCTACTGTCAAAAATAGTGCGCTTGAACAACTTAAAGCACAACGTATTAATCCTGAAGTTAAGAAAAATGCTTTGGAAGCAATCAGAGAAGTGGTTAACAAGCAAATAGAAATAATTAAAAATGCAGATGCAGATGCATCGGCGAAAGAAATTGCACGTACGGATTTAGGTAGATATTTTGACAGATTTGCTGATAAATTAGATAAAACACAAACAAATGCAGAAGTTGCTGAATTACAAAATGTAACGATACCTGCAATTGAAGCGATTGTGCCTCAGAATGATCCAGATGCTAATGATACTAATAATGGTATAGATAATAATGATGCAACAGCAAATTCAAATGCTAATGCAACACCAGAAAATACTGGACAACCTAACGTATCTGAGACGACAGATAATGGCAAAGCAGACGCTTCTCCGACAACACCAAATAATAGTGATGCGGCAACAGGTGAAACAACAGCAACATCAGCAACTGATGATGCAAATGATAAACCGCAAGCTAATAACAATTCTAGTGTAGATGCATCAACAAACAGTCCGACAATGGATAACGATGTAACTAGTAAACCAGAAGTAGAATCAACTAATAACGGCACAACTGATAAACCTGTAACAGAAACTGATAATGCAACGCCAGCAGAAAGCACAACAAATAACAATAGTACAACTACAGCAACAAACGAGAATGCACCAACAGGATCAACAGCAACGGCTCCAACAACTGCGAGCACAGAAGCAGCATCATCTGCTGATAGCAAAGATAATGCATCTGTAAATGATTCAAAACAAAATGCTGAAGTAAATAATAGTGCTGAATCTCAATCAACTAATGGCAAGGTTGCACAACCAAAATCTGAAAATAAAGCTAAGGCAGAAAAAGATGGTAGAGATTCAACAAATCAAAGTATGGTTGAATCAACAACTGAAACATTGCCTTCAGCAGACATAACAGAACCAAATGTACCTTCTAATACATCAAAAGATAAAGAAGAAAGTACGACAAATCAAACTGATGCAGGACAACTTAAGTCTGAAACTAACGTTGCATCTAACGAAGCAGATAAATCGCCAAGCAAAGCTGATACTGAAGTTTCGAATAAACCATCAACATCTGCATCTTCTGAAGCAAAAGATAAAATGACTTCAACTAATGTTAGCCAAAAAGATGATACGGCAACAGCAGATACTAATGATACGCAAACATCAGTTGGCCCAGTTGCAAACAATAAAGCTAAAGATATGCAAACTAATGATATGAAGGCGTCATTAGCTACAGTTTCAAATGGAAGCAATAGTGCTAATCAAGATATGCTTAATGTAACTAACACTGACGACCACCAAGCTAAGACAAAATCAGCCCAACAAGGAAAAGTTAATAAGCCTAAACAACAAGCTAAAACTTTACCAGATACTGGTATGTCACATAATGACGATTTACCATATGCTGAATTAGCTCTAGGTGCAGGTATGGCATTCTTAATTAGAAGATTCACTAAGAAAGACCAACAAACTGAAGAATAAAATTTATTCAAGAATGTGAACATCTAGTTATTTCATAGGGAAATATTCCTTACTAAGTAACCAAGTCTAACAGTTAATATGAATTTGTTTTAGTAATGACCAATAGCCATCGAATAGGTGGCTGTGGCTCGAAAATAAAACAAGTTATTAACGCAAAAATACTCCTTTCATACATAACACAAGTTAAGTGTCTATGTTGAAGGGAGTATTTTTTATGTTCAGAAATTTAATATTGTTAATTCAACGGAACTACTACATTATTACTGATTGTTAACGAATAACGTTGGAAACTTCTTGTTTCAAACAAAGCTCAATAAATTATGAAAGTGAATTGTACGCTTCAATTATTTCATCGGCTAAGCCATCGTCAACTTTAGCATATTCGCTTAAAAACGCTTTTAAACCGTGTTCTTTAATGTAATTATTTTTCTCAACAGTTTCTTGGTCTGCTGTATCATCATACTTCAATAACAATGCAGCTGTATTTAATAAACCAGTGCGTTCTAAATCTTTATTATAAAGATATGTTAATGGTTTTATAATTCTATCTTTAGGGCCAATTTTACGTAACGTACCTCGTCCGACACGTGTCACTTCATCAGATAAATAAGAATTGTTGAAACGGTCTATTATTTTTTCAACATAACCAGCTTGTTCCGCTTCAGTAAAATCAAATTCAATAGTAATATATTGACTTGTTTCAGCTAAAACACGGCGTAAGCCAGCTTCAATTGAACTATCTTTTACAGCGTCTAATACGGTAGCTTTACCTGCAAATTTACCAGCATACGCTAAATATGCATGTCCTGTATTCACAGTTAATAATTTACGCTCAATATATGGTGTTAAATCATCAACATATTTAATATGGTTTAGTTCTGGACCATACCATGCATCTTTTTCAACAACCCATTCGTAAAATGGCTCAACCATAACGTCTAATATATTTTCATTCTTTTGTAATGGTACAATTCTATCAACTGCTGAGTTAGCAAAATGAATATTGTTACCAAGAGGGCCAGTAATATCAAGTACTGCTTTTTTCAATGTATCAGTTGCCATAATAGCATTCTCACAAGCAACAATATTAACATGGTTTGTTTTTTCTTTTAAGAAAGGCGCAAAAGATTTAGCAATAATAGGTAGTATGTTAACACCAACAGCTGTTGTAATAATATCAGCTTCTAGAATTGCTTGTTTCAACGCTTCAGAAGGTTGCATTGAATTAATTGCATCAACATTATTCACGCGCGTCGTTGTTTTAGACTCATCAGCTAAAATAACATCGTATTGATGATCATGAGCTAAAGCATTAATGATTTCTTCATTGACGTCTGCAAATGTTACTTTAACATTGTTGTCTGCAAGAATATAACCAATGAAACCACGACCTATGTTACCAGCACCAAAGTGAACTGCTTTCATTATGCATCTGCCTCCTCGAATACTTGTTTAATTTCTTCTGCAGATTTTGCTTGAACGATACGATCCACATTTTCTTCTTCGCTAAATGTAATTGCAATTTTAGATAACAAGTCTAAATGTTCGCCATCTTTACCAGCGATTCCCACGACAACTTTAACTACTTCGCCATCCCAGTCAACGCCTTCAGGGATTTGTAATAATGTTAAACCTGAGTGAATCACATTTGTTTTAGCTTCATCTGTGCCATGAGGAATTGCTAAGCCATTTCCCATAAATGTTGATACGACTTGTTCACGATCTTTCATTGCTTGAATATAAGCATCTGTTACAGCACCACTATCAACTAAGGCTTTACCTGCTTTTTCAATTGCTTCATTTTGGCTGTTAACATTTACATTTAAAAAGATATTGTCATTACTAAATAATTCGCTCATTTTGTACACTCCTAAATAAATTGTTTTTTAATTCGTTCTAAAAATTTGTTTCTTAATAATGTTTCAAGTTCCTGTGGATTTTCCATAAAAGTATCAATAGATTCTAATTTCAAACTTAAAAATTCGGACAAGTCACTTACCAGTGATGCCATAAAATCATTGTCAGGAATAAACATGGAAATCATATATTTAATTGTTTGATTGTCATTTTGAATACTAGGCAATATTAACGGTTCTTCTAAAACTGTGATTAGAACCATAGGGTGTTTAATCATATTGTCTCTTAGGTGTGGTATCGCAACAGGATATGGACTTAATATCCATCCTGGATTGTCAATCAATCGTTGCTCTAGTAGTTCAGCGAATGACGTTGGATCGTTTATTGCATCGCATTGATATAGATAATCTGCGATATATGTTTGCCACTGTTTAACTTCGGTACTAACTATTTTCACTGAATCAAGCAAAGTTAAACCCGAACGCATATGATGCATTAATTGTTCTGATTTTTCGTCACTTAAATGTTTTTCGAAAACTGAAGTTAAGTATGAAGTTTGTTCATTTTCAAAAGATGTATTGCCATCAATATCTTTCGTTTCAACATGAACATCATCCTTATCAATCATGTTTGATGATTTATCATGCGTCTCTTGGAACGTAGACTTTGTATTTAAAAACTGTGCGACATAACTGATATCACTATCTGGTAATAATGGGTTTACCGTTAAATAGGGGGAGTCGATGTCTAAATTCACAGTAGAAATAATGCCATCATATTGACTTAAATCTAGTGACTTCAAATCGCTGACTGATGCTTGTGTAATACGCTCAATCTCACTAAAAACTTGCTCTAGACGAGTTGATAATAGACGACTAGTTCCCATACCACTGCTGCAAACGACTAATATGTTTAAAAATCGATTACCTTGGTTTTTAATCGAGCCACCAAAGTGTAAAACTATAAAAGCAATTTCACTCTCTGGAAAAATCAAATCAGGCCAACAATCATTTAAAGCTAATCTTACATTTTCAAATAGTCTTGGATATTTGAACTTAATCATGTCTGTTAACGGATTATAGGTCTCGATATTAGCTTGCAAACGATTGATTGCAGGATTAAGGTGTAGCGTCAGTCCATCTACTAAAGTATCCAAATCTGCAAATGTCATACCGGAAATCATTTCTACTTTGTTAACAAACGCTTTAATTTTGTTTTCTTCACAACGATTATTTAATGATGTATCATTAAGATTTTTTCGTTTAGCTCCACGTAAATGGATAGTAATGAAAGCAATTTCTGCCTGATTAAACGTGACGTCATATATTTGACCAAGTTTATCAGCAAGTTCGCTTGCTACTTTGTGTTCAAATGTGTTTTGTACAGAATCATAAATATCATCGTTTAATGCGACATACTCACCATTTTTTATACGTGAAATGGATAGCACGATATGGACAGTTAAAGTTAAATAACTTGATTCGGTAAGTTGGTAGGGTAAGGCACTTAGGTAGTCCATTAATAGTCTTTCAACATTAAAAATGCGCTCTAAGTCAACAAAGTCTTTGTGGATTTGATTTAATGAATGAAAGACAAAATGATTTTCAATTACTGAATAAACGCTAGTACTATTTAAGTTATTCACCATTAATTGACTTAAAAATTCACGTTTCTTTGATTCAGTACCTACCAAGTAAATGCCTTCGCCACGCTTTCGAGATAAAGATAGTTGGTACTTATTTAAATCAAGCTCTAAATCATCTAACATCTTTGCTAAAGTCTGGACAGAAACGCCAATTTCTTGCGCTAAACTATATTGTTTAACTGGCTCCTTGGCTTGTATCAAAGCGTATATAATAATTACTTTCTGCTCTTCAACAGATAAGTCAATGGTTTGATGTTGTGCAATCGATTGCTTCAAATCGTTTAAATCAGAATCTGTGCCAGCAATGCGTAGCCCTTTTTTGTTTGCGCGTTCTAAAGTTAATGAAAATGAAGTTAAATATGCTTCAACACCTTTTAATTCACGGTGAATAGTACGAGAGGACACCGCAAGTTGCTGAGCAATGTCGTGTATAGTGATATATTGACCGTGGTACTTAATCAATAGGGCTATCATTTCTTTTTCACGTGTACTCAATAACATGGCGGTATCCTCCATTTTTTAATTTATTTAATTATTATGCTTGATCATCTTTTTTTAGATTATTTAAAAGTTCTTCATATCTTGGTGAATTAAGGAAATTATCCACTGAAATATGGATGGCATTTGGTGTTTGTTTAATAGCACGATCAGTTAGTTTTTTCTGAGTGATAACTAATTGAGCATCTTTTGGCAATTGATTAATCGCAGTATTTGTAACTGTAATATCATTAATGCCCGCCTTTTTAAATTTATTACGTAACATGCTTGCACCCATTGCACTAGAACCCATACCCGCATCGCAGGCAAAAATAACATGATTTATATTATTGTAATTGTGTGCATCAACATCTTCAGTGTTGTAATTATCCAATAGCGCTTCAGGATCATCATCTGATGAAGATGTTTCACTAACATTACCACTAGCATTTTCTTCTGTATTAACATTTTTATCAGAAGATACTAACTTAGAAGCAACGCTTGATTTTTTCCCTTTAGTATTTTCCATTTGAGCTGTCGCAGCTTCTAAATCCTGCTTTGGTTCTCTAGTGAACTTCATAATTAAAGCAGCTACAACGAATGATACAAGTGCAGCAAGGAAGACACCGAGTAACATGTGCAAGAATTCACCTCTAGGTGCATTTAAACAGTAAACTATAAATGAACCTGGTGACGCGGGACTTTTAAATCCAAATCCTGTTGCTTGATAAGTTGCAACACCAGTCATTCCACCTAAAATAACAGCGATAAATAATAAAGGACGCATTAATACATATGGGAAATAAATTTCATGAATACCACCTAAGAAGTGGATAATTCCAGCACCATATGACGTTGCTTTTGCAGTGCCTTTTCCAAAAATCATATAAGCAAGTAAGATACCTAAACCTGGTCCAGGGTTAGATTCAATTGTGTATAAAATTGATTGACCAGCTTTTGCAGCTTGATCTGCACCAAGCGGTGTGAATACACCATGGTTAATCGCATTGTTTAAAAATACAATTTTTGCAGGCTCTACTAAAATACTTACAAGTGGAAGTAGGTGTGCATGTACTAATGCTTCAACTGCCACTGATAAAATATGCATAATAAATTTCATAAGTGGTGCTAAAATTTTAAATCCTGCAATCGTCATGATAAATCCTAAAATACCAGCAGAAAAGTTATTAAATAACATTTCAAAACCTTGCGGCGTTCTAGGTTGAATCAATTGGTCGGTCTTCTTCATTAACCAACCAACAAGTGGACCCATAATCATTGCACCAAGTAACATTGGTGTATCAGGTAATGCAACGATGACCCCCATAGTTGCTGTTGCTGCGATGATACCACCACGTAAATCATAAATTAAACGACCACCACTAAATGCGATCAATAATGGGATTAAATAAGTAATCATTGGTCCTGCTAAAGTAGCTAAATCTTTGTTAGGTAACCATCCATTATCTATAAAAATGGCCGCGATAAAACCCCAAGCGATGAAAGCGCCAATGTTTGGCATGATCATACTACTTAAGAATGATCCAAATGCTTGAACACGACGACCAATTCCTTTTTTCTCTTCAGTTTGTGACATGTTTACACCTCTTTTTTAATATATGTGACTATATATAGTGTATAGAGAGGTTACTTGTTACTCAATATAAACAAAAATCAACTTTGTCAAAATAAATGTGACAAAATTAAATAAAGTGTCATCAATGTGACAGTATAGATATTTTGAAAAAGTAAAACAAAAAAATTGTTTTAGGATTTTTAAAATTTTATTGTGAAAATATTTGCAAAACAAAACAACACCGTTGTACAATAATGATTAATGGAAAGGGGGAAAGTTCGGCAGTACAGTTAAAGCGCCTGTGCAAATAAATATTTGTATTTGAAGATTAAAGGTTAATATATGAGTGGCCTTTATAGAGTGCAATATATGTATTTGTAGACGAGGAGGATAGTGATCGAATAGATCGGCGGATGCTATCCCGGATGTGGCTCATTCGTTAGCTTATTAAGTAAAACATTAGGGTGACTTAATGGACAAAGTTAATAAGATCGCCAGAAATTGAATATAAAAAATATTAATATGGAAAGTACAGTGTGAGCAATTTGTATAGTTGTAAAAATAACTATGCTTAATTTGTTATGGATGAATGCGATGATAGCATGTTCCTATTTATATTATGAAAGCAGATTGTCAATCTAAATTATCGGCAATAAATCATAATTTACGCGTACTATTCCAATATGGAGGAAAATGTCGTTATGTGTGGAATTGTTGGTTATATTGGCTATGATAATGCCAAAGAATTATTATTAAAAGGTTTAGAAAAATTAGAATACAGAGGTTATGACTCTGCAGGTATCGCAGTAGTAAATGATGATAATACAACTGTATTTAAAGAAAAAGGTCGTATTGCAGAATTACGTAAAGTTGCTGATAGTAGCGATTTTGATGGACCTGTTGGAATCGGTCACACACGTTGGGCAACACACGGTGTACCGAATCATGAAAACTCTCATCCACATCAATCATCAAATGGCCGTTTTACTCTAGTTCATAACGGTGTTATTGAAAACTATGAAGAGTTAAAAGGTGAATACTTACAAGGTGTATCATTCATTTCAGAAACAGATACAGAAGTTATCGTTCAATTAGTTGAATACTTTTCAAATCAAGGACTTTCAACTGAAGAAGCATTTACAAAAGTTGTGTCATTATTACATGGTTCATATGCATTAGGTTTATTAGATGCTGAAGACAAAGACACAATCTATGTTGCTAAAAATAAATCACCATTATTATTAGGTGTTGGTGAAGGTTTCAATGTTATCGCATCAGACGCACTTGCAATGTTACAAGTGACAAGCGAATATAAAGAAATCCATGACCATGAAATCGTTATTGTTAAAAAAGATGAAGTTATTATTAAAGATGCAGATGGAAACGTTGTAGAACGTGATTCATATATTGCTGAAATTGATGCATCAGATGCTGAAAAAGGTGTTTATGCACACTACATGTTAAAAGAAATTCATGAACAACCAGCAGTAATGCGTCGTATTATTCAAGAATATCAAGATGCAGAAGGTAACTTGAAAATTGATCAAGACATCATCAATGATGTTAAAGAAGCAGACCGCATTTACGTTATTGCAGCAGGTACAAGCTACCATGCAGGTTTAGTAGGTAAAGAATTTTTAGAAAAATGGGCTGGCGTACCAACTGAAGTACACGTTGCATCAGAGTTTGTCTACAACATGCCATTATTATCTGAAAAACCATTGTTCGTTTATATTTCTCAATCAGGTGAAACAGCAGATAGCCGTGCAGTATTAGTTGAAACTAATAAATTAGGTCATAAATCATTAACAATCACTAATGTTGCAGGTTCAACTTTATCACGTGAAGCAGACCACACATTGTTATTACACGCGGGTCCTGAAATCGCAGTTGCATCTACAAAAGCATATACTGCACAAATTGCAGTATTATCAATCTTGTCTCAAATCGTTGCAAAAGAGCATGGTCGTGAAGCAGATATTGATTTATTGAGAGAATTAGCAAAAGTAACAACAGCAATAGAAGCAATTGTTGACGATGCACCAATTATGGAACAAATTGCTACAGATTTCTTAGAAACAACACGCAATGCATTCTTTATCGGACGTACTATTGACTATAACGTAAGTTTAGAAGGTGCGTTAAAACTTAAAGAAATTTCTTACATTCAAGCAGAAGGTTTTGCTGGTGGAGAACTTAAACATGGTACAATTGCCTTAATCGAAGAAGGTACACCAGTTGTAGGTTTAGCAACACAAGAGAAAGTTAATTTATCAATTCGTGGTAACGTTAAAGAGGTAGTAGCACGTGGTGCACATCCATGTATTATTTCTATGGAGGGTCTTGAAAAAGAAGGCGACACTTATGTCATTCCTCATGTACATGAATTGTTAACGCCATTAGTATCAGTTGTTGCATTACAATTAATTTCATACTATGCAGCATTACACAGAGATTTAGATGTTGATAAACCACGTAACCTTGCTAAATCAGTTACTGTGGAATAATTCACTTTTTTAGAATCAATCATGTATTAAAATTAAAGTATATGGCACCCTTTTAGATTAATCGACTAGAAGGGTGCTTTTTTAGGTCGACTTAGCTTTTACTTCATCTTAATTCGGCAGTAAAACGCAAAAATGAAGTAGTTTATTTATTTAAATAGTCTGACAATTAAGAGTGGTATGTTAATATGATTTTATGAGAAGTTTAGAGTAGCAATAAAGGGGTGACCTCGCATGTTAATTCAATTAGATCAAGTTGGGCGAATGAAGCAAGGAAAAACAATTTTAAAAAATATTTCTTGGCAAATTAATGGAGGTGACAAATGGATTCTATATGGTTTAAATGGTGCTGGTAAGACAACGCTATTAAATATATTAAATGCATATGAGCCTGCGACAACTGGCGATGTTAATCTATTTGGTAAAATGCCAGGCAAGGTAGGGTATTCTGCAGAAACTGTACGACAACATATAGGTTTTGTATCTCATAGTTTACTGGAAAAGTTTCAAGAGGGTGAAAGAGTAATCGATGTGGTGATAAGCGGTGCCTTTAAATCAATTGGTGTTTATCAAGATATTGATGATGAGATACGTAATGAAGCACATCAATTACTTAAATTAGTTGGAATGTCTGCTAAAGCGCAACAATATATTGGTTATTTATCTACAGGTGAAAAACAACGAGTGATGATTGCACGAGCTTTAATGGGGCAACCCCAGGTTTTAATTTTAGATGAGCCAGCAGCTGGTTTAGACTTTATTGCACGAGAATCGTTGTTAAGTATACTTGACTCATTGTCAGAATCATATCCAACGCTTGCGATGA
>OCRJ01000088.1_pt1 | contig 22181 bp, 25 predicted proteins | sample 1502901 | NCBI WGS metagenome assembly OCRJ01 (sample SAMN00990124, study PRJEB22392) | human gut metagenome | reverse complement strand
ATTTAATGGATGGCACGAAAGATCCAAAAGTTATCAAGCAGTTGAAAAACGCAAATGTAAAATCGAATAATGGTGCTGTAAATCCAAGTGTTAAAGCAAATGATACTCACACAAAAAGTAATAAACAAATGGCTAAACAACAAAGTATTCATTTGGATAGCAAGAGCAAGTCAGGACATAAGCAACAATTGAAAGATTTGCCAAAAACAGGAGTAAACAACGAAAGTAATACAGCAATAATGGTTTTATTTAGTGGTTTAATATTGCTTGTAGTAAGTTTAGTGACAAGATTTATAAAATCAAATAGCCATCAATAATAAAAAGGGCCACACCTTGGTTTAAGATTCCAAGCGTGTGGCCTGCTCTTGTTATACAGTTCTATCACTATGTCACTTTTAATCAAAAGCGACCGTAATTGCTGCATATCAATTAACGATAGGAATGATTAATTGTGAATCATATTTACCACCAGTATAAATCATGTGCATGCCTTTATTTACGGTTTCTTCATGTTCATAACGCGTTTTCATGCCAGGGGTACTATTACCAATTACAATTTCACTACCTTTTACAACAACTTCCAATGTTTCGCCTTGTTTAAATAGCGTGCCTGAAGGTAACAATTCGATTTCAACAGGTACAATCTCATCTTGTGACAACTTTAATTCTGTTTCATGTTTATGCCAAGGTTGCGCAATTGTGGATTTTTCTTGATCTAATTCACGATGTGATACGCGTAACCAACCGGTAGCTACTTGACCATTTTCAATATGATTAAAATCAGGGAAGTTAACTTCATTACCACGACGATCTAACTTTTTAATACCTGCAAATAAATCCATATCGTCTGAGTCTTTAGTGCTTACCCATAGTTTTAAGTTCATGTTTCCAACTAACTCAGTATCTTTGTCAAACGTATATTTAAAACTTACATCTTGTCGTTTATCTTCAGAGTCATATTGTGCGACATGCGCGCTACTAATCTTTGCATGATTCAATGTGTGATTTTCAGCATTCAAATACAATGGTGTATATTCTGTGTTAGGTAAAGGGAACGCTGACGCTGATTTGAATTCGCCTTTATAAAATTGATCTCTAACTTCATAAATGACATGAGGCGTATCTTTCCAATCGTTATTTTCTTCTTTAAGGTAAAAATCAAAGAATGATTTTTGGCGTTCGAGATTTTCTCTAGCGTAGTAACTTTCCCACTCTTTACGTCCATGCACATATAGCCATTTTTCTTCAGATGCAGCTTGTTTAAATCCTTCAAAAGAGCCACGGTTGTGCAAACCTTGTGTAGACCAACTAGCACATGTTAGTAGAGGTGTTTTAATTTGTGATAATGGCACTTGACGCTGTTTCCAAAAATCATCGAACAAAGGGTGTTCTTGTTGTGCTTGAATCATGTCTTCGATATTTGGATTATCTGTCCATCTCGCAAAAATACCTTGTATCCAGAAATGATAAAAGCCAGTATCCGGTATACCTCCGTGAAAGGCTACTTCTCTATACATATCATTTAATCCTTCCCAAGGAATCATTGCTTTTAAATGTGGTGGATTTAATGATGCGACCCACCATTGAGTCACCGCAAGATAAGAAACACCATTTGTTCCGATATTTCCATTACTCCATGGCTGTTTTGCTGCCCATTCAATCATTTCGTAATAATCTTCCGCTTCTCTTTTTGACCATGGAGATAAGACGCCTTTGGATTTGTCACTACCGCGTAATGCAACTTTAACTACAACATAATCATTTGGCACCCAAAATCCTGGGTCTGGTGATTCTTCAGGTGTAAAACTAGATGTCGGAATGGCACCTAATGTTGGCCAAAGGGCACCCATATTTGTGATTTTAGGCTTATTATCTTTACCGTAAGTATCTGCAGACATAACTACAGGGAATTTGCCATCTTTATTTGGTCTGAAAATATTAATATATAATTTTTCGCCATCGCGCATTTCCACAGTGACATCTTTTTCCATAATCATTTCTTGATTTCCATATTGAACACTGTCGACAACGATGTGGTTAATACCGGCTTTAACTTCATTGACATGAGTTACAGTTAATTTTGGATTTCCTAGTAAATGTTGGTTCATTGTTATCACCTTTTTCTGTTTGTTTGTATCACCTATATTAAACAGGTAAACATTGTGTGCCAATCATCAATGTTGGAGATTTGTGGGATAATGAACATAACGTTTATAATTGTTTATAATCATTGGGGAGGACTTGATATAAATGACTATAGATCGATGTATTAGAAAATCACAAGTTGCAATGAGAAATGCATTTATTGAACTTTTACATCAACACCAATTAGAAGAGATTACTGTGCAACAAATTGCAGATTTAGCTGATGTTAACCGTAGTACATTTTATACGCATTATTATGATAAATATGATTTGCTTGAAAAATTAGAGGACCAGCAGTTGGAGGAAATAAGAGACTTCATTCATGATGAGAAGTTAAATGGAGCAGTTAAGTTATCCACGGATAACATACATCAAATTATGACTGTTTTAATAGATATGATAGAAAAAGACATCGCATTTTATCAATTGATGTTTCGTATGGGTAAAGATTCAAATATACACGAAAAACTATATGACTTAATTATGTGTCATTTACAACGTTATAAAAATGAAAATGATCAAATTAATGGTATACCATTTTCCTATTTCATGAGTTATGTTTCAGGTGCGGGATTATCTTTGATAAGACATTGGGTAGAAGATCCAAACCGTATAGACAAAGTTGACTTAATAAGGCATTTTAATACGATTGTCAATCAAGGGCCAGCAACGATAATTAAAAATATACAATAAAATAAGGCAAGCCATGAATCTAGAGTGGCTTGCCTTGCTAAATAACATAAGCTTATTAAATGATATCTTTATCAATAACATTATTGTTGGATTGCAGTATAGTCTTGACCATGTAACATCCAACGAACACCGTATTTATCTGTAAAGACGCCCATTTTGCCACCCCAGAATTGGTCAGCAAACGGTAATTCTATTTCAATTGAAGAATGATCTTTAATTTGCTCATAGAATGCTTCAACTTTATCAGCATCTTCCTTATTGTTAACATCATAATCAATTAATAATGATATGCCATTATTAATTTTGTCAGCGCGACCAAAAGAATCAGAACATAGCACTTTTACGCCAAGCACTTCAAATTCAGCATGCATAGTTGCTTCTTGCGCTTCTTCCTTAGTCATACCAAAATGTGACGCTTGTTCTTCGCCAACTTCTAAACGTTTAACGTCAGTTGCACCAAATACTTCTTCGTAATATGCAAGGGCTTCTTTTGAATTTTCAAAAGCGATATAAGGGAATAATGCTGTCATGTAAAACACCTCAATGTATTATTTTTATTACTAACACCATGTTACATTAAAAAATGGCAAAAGTATAACTTTTACGATGAATTGAAGTCAATCTTTTGTAAAATACACGATAAATTATAAGATGAAATTGATTTAAATGAAGTAAACATATATATGACATACAAAAAATAAAAATGACACAGAGACGTATGTGTTGTTTAGTGTTTTAAAATTCAAGTTTAAAAATGCTTTTAGATACATAAGGGATTTTCGAAATATAAATGCATTAAAATGAATTTCTAACTTTTTTGACTGACATTTAATATGAATCATATATAATAGAAGTTAATGATTAAATGTGGGAGGTTAAATCATGATTAATGCTGAACCTATTATCAGTAAAATGAAAAATCAAAAAATTAATTATGACAAGGTGTTGAAGAAATTAATCGGGCAGTGGGAAAGAGAAGCAATCAGACCTAAAATCTTATTGCATAGTTGTTGTGCACCTTGTAGTACATATACATTAGAGTTTTTAACACAATATGCAGACATTGCAATTTATTTCGCGAATTCAAATATTCATCCGAAAAATGAATATTTACGACGTGCTAAAGTGCAAGAACAATTTGTGGAAGATTTTAATCGCAAGACTGGTGCGAATGTGAAGTATATTGAAGCACCTTATGAACCGCATAAGTTTGTGAAAATGGTGAAGGATAAAGAATTAGCTGATGAAAAAGAAGGCGGCTTACGTTGTACCGCTTGTTTTGAAATGCGTTTGGATATTGTAGCGAAAGCAGCTGTAGAACATGGCTATGATTATTTTGGCAGTGCAATCACGTTATCACCTAAAAAGAACGCACAATTAATCAATGAACTTGGTATGGATGTCCAAAAAATATACGATGTGAACTATTTGCCAAGTGATTTTAAGAAAAGTAAAGGTTATGAGCGTTCCATAGAAATGTGTAATGACTATAATATCTTTAGACAGTGTTATTGTGGATGTGTCTTTGCAGCGATGCAACAAGGTATTGATTTTAAAACAGTTAATAAAGAAGCGAAAGCATTTTTAGAACAATATCCAGATTAATCATTGGAAATGAGATAAAAGGCAGGCGCATATACAAGCCATGCCCTATTAAAAATTATCAAATAGAAACCCGAGATTTTAGTGAAATAAATCATACTAAAATCTCGGGTTATTTATATAATCGTAAATATTGTAGCTATAATGAATAACTGGATCCTGAGACATAAAACAATGTCTCACTCTAATTACATCATTTTATGAACAAATCTTATAATTGCTAAAATGACAATGACAAGTGTTGAAATAAGTGAAAACACTTTAAACTTTTTGTAGTCATTTTTCGTTTCATTTTCTCCTGTTTTCATCATTTCACGTAGCTCTTGCTCGATTTCTAAATCAAGATCTGTTTTACGATAACCATTCAAACCTTGACGTTCATCTTCTTCAGGTTGATTTTGTTGCTGTGTGTCTTTGTTGTCAGAAGTCGCTACTGTTTTTTTATTATCTGTTTCTTTAGTCATAACAAACGCCTCCGTTATAAAACGCTATATTTAATGATATGTGATATTTAAGCCATTATTTTGAAAAATGTTGATAAATATATCTTCTTGAGTTATATCATAATTTTAATAAGACGATTCAGCAAGTTTTAAAGTATTATTTGACTATGTTGGATTAGGCATCTAGTCCTATAATATCACTGACATTGTCAAAATGATGATCTTTTAAGTAACGTGCGATGCCTTTGTTCATTTTCTTAGTTAAACCTGGGCCTTCAATAACAAGTGATGAATAAATTTGAATAAGTGACGCACCGTGACGCATCATTTTGATTGCATCTTCAGTACTGAATACGCCACCTGTACCTATAATTAAAAATTCACCATTTGTTTGCTGATAAGCATACTTAATCAATTTTAAATTACGTTCAAATAATGGACGACCACTCAAACCGCCTTCTTCGACTTTATTAGCAGAAGTTAAACCATCTCGTTGTCGCGTTGTGTTTGCTAAGATGATACCGTCAAATGTCTCAGTAATCGCTGGTAATAGTGCTTTTAAGCCATCGAAATCCATATCAGACGTTAGTTTTAAATAAATTGGCACTGTTACATCATGTTGTTTTTTAAATGCTGTTAAAGCTTGGCATAACATTGAAAATTCATCTTTATCATGGAAGTTTTGAAGATTTTCAGTATTTGGAGAACTGATGTTGACTGTGAAAAATGAAACGTCGTGTTTAAACGTATCAATAACCTTTATATAATCTTGATAACGCGCTTCATAAGGTGTCATTTTATTCACACCAACATTGATACCAACAGGTACTTGATAAGCATTTTTACGCAAATGACTTAGTGCTTTGTTCATACCAATATTATTGAAGCCCATTCGATTTATCAAGGCGTCATCTTCTAATAATCTAAACATGCGTGGTTGAGGGTTACCCGGTTGAGGTTTAGGTGTGATACCACCTAATTCTAAAGCACCGAATCCAAGGTGTTCCAATGCTTTTGGTACTTCGCAAGATTTGTCGAAACCAGCTGCTAAGCCAATTGGATTGTCGTACGTATTACCTTGTATCGTTTGTGATAACGTTGGATTCTTATAAGTAAATAGTTTATCGACGACTGGGAATAAAACCGGAAACTTTTGTAACGTTTTTAATGCATCGATAGTTAGTCCGTGTGCTTTTTCGGGTTCGATTTTGAATAAGAAAGGTTTAATTAATTTGTACATGAGTATGCTCCTATTTCATTATATTTGAGGCTTACTATCCTCAACTTAATATATGTGAAATATATTCTTTTAATAGACTAGCATTTCCATACATAATTTCCTAGTTAAAACTAAAAAGTTTTGAAAATTGACGCAAGTTTGAATAACGTTTTTAAGATTAAATCATCCTAATTAGGCAATATTATAGTATAAAGTAAGTAGATTGGAAGGTGTTTGTATGAATGAACAATGGTTAGAGCATTTACCTTTAAAAGATATTAAAGAGATTTCACCAGTGAGTGGTGGTGATGTAAACGAAGCATATCGAGTCGAAACAGATACGGATACATTTTTCTTACTTGTCCAACGTGGACGTAAAGAATCATTTTATGCTGCAGAAATTGCAGGTTTAAATGAATTTGAACGTGCAGGTATCACGGCACCTAGAGTAATTGCAAGTGGCGAGGTTAACGGTGATGCGTATTTAGTGATGACGTATTTAGAAGAAGGGGCTTCAGGGAGTCAACGCCAATTAGGGCAACTCGTAGCTCAATTACACAGTCAGCAACAAGAAGAAGGCAAATTTGGCTTCTCATTACCTTATGAAGGGGGCGATATTTCTTTTGATAATCATTGGCAAGACGATTGGTGTACCATTTTTGTCGACAAGCGCATGGACCATTTGAAAGATGAGTTGCTAAATAGAGGGCTATGGGATGCCAACGATATCAAAGTATATGACAAAGTGCGACGTCAAATTGTGGCGGAATTAGAAAAGCATCAAAGTAAACCGTCTTTATTACATGGTGACCTATGGGGTGGTAATTATATGTTCTTACAAGATGGTCGTCCGGCGTTATTTGATCCAGCGCCATTATATGGTGACAGAGAATTCGATATCGGTATTACAACGGTATTTGGTGGTTTTACGAGCGAATTTTATGATGCGTATAATAAACATTATCCACTCGCAAAAGGTGCATCCTATAGACTTGAATTTTATCGTTTATATTTATTGATGGTCCATTTATTGAAATTTGGTGAGATGTACCGTGATAGTGTTGCGCATTCTATGGATAAGATTTTACAAGATACAACAAGTTAGTTATTACGTTAGATTGAGATAATAATATGCACAGATATTTTTGCTATGAGAAGGCCTTCAGCTGCCTCAATAAAAATATTTGTGCTTTTTTATTGTTGGAAAATAAAATTTTAATCGCTATTGTTAATTTCTGTAATGTAAAACAAGGTTGAGTTGCAATAAAAGTGATTTTATAACTTTTTGTTCAATAAAATTCTAGGAATGATACATATTTATTGATACAATAATTTTGAATATAATCATAAAACAATATTTAAGTATAATTGAATGTTTGAATATCATATATTGATACAGTTTCTAATAATTTTAAAATAATTTAAATGGAGAGAGGTGTAAATGATGAGTACAGTTCAAAGTGATATTTTCAAGACTAATAGTGCATCATCATCTATTAAAAGCGCTGTTGAAACATGTAATAATGTGTCGAAACCGGATAAAGATGAAAGTACAACAGTAAGTGGAAATAATAATGCTCATAGTGTGATAGATGATTTGATGAGTAAGAATCAATCTGTTGCTGAAGCAATACGAACTGCGAGCGATAATATACAAAAAGTTGGTGAGGCTTTTGACCAAACTGACGTAATGATTGGTAATGAAATTGGTAAAAATTAAAACGTGGTGAAATGATGTCGAATAAACTGGATGAAATCAATAAAATAATCACAGCGAAACATAAGCAAATGGATGACTTATATGATGAAAAGCGAGAGGTTAAAGCATTGATAGATGAAAGTGATGCGCTTAATCATTCGATAGATCAATTATATCAACATTTAGGTGAGCGTTATTATAGTAGCAATATGGCTAGTCGTATGGAACAGTTCCGCGATGAATTTCATTTTGCGAAACGACGTTCAACGGAAGCGTTATACGAGCAGCAACAGCAAATTCAACATGGCATTCGTAAAGCGGAAGAAGAGATGATTGACTTGGAAATGCGAAGGAATGTTGAAATTGAGACGGTGACAAAGGAGGAAAATAAATGGAAACAATAGGAAGCATTATTTATTTAAAAGAAGGTTCGCAAAAGCTAATGATTATTAATAGAGGACCAATTGTAGAAATTGAAAATCAAAAGTATATGTTTGACTATTCTGCATGTAAATATCCGATTGGTGTTGTGGAAGATGAAATTTATTATTTTAACGAGGAAAATATAGATTCAGTTATTTTTAAAGGTTATTCTGATCAAGATGAGGTTAGATTTCAAGAGTTGTTTGAAAATATGAAACAAAATTTGGATAGTGAAATACAACGTGGAGAAGTTACACCCCAATAAATTTTGTAAAAATATGATTTCTGTCTCACCGCCAAAATGTTATCTCCAAGTACTGAGGCTGGATGATACCATGAAATGTCATTCATAATCATTTGAACTAACCGTAGCATCTTTAAATTTAATAAAAAAGACACATACCAACTTCCGAAATGTAGATGAATCCTCTACAATAGCGGAAGTTTTTCTTTTAATATTGAAATTTCTCAAGGATAGGTCTATACTTTATAAATCGTAATTATTACGATTTATAACCAAAAACAATAACTTGAAATAGATCATTGAGGGAGTGTTAATATGCAACATCATAAAGTGGCTATTATCGGTGCCGGTGCTGCAGGTATAGGTATGGCCATTACCTTAAAAGATTTCGGTATAACAGATGTCATTATTTTAGAAAAAGGAACAGTAGGACATTCATTTAAACATTGGCCGAAATCGACCCTTACGATTACGCCATCATTTACGTCTAATGGATTTGGCATGCCTGATATGAATGCAATTTCCATGGATACTTCACCAGCATTTACATTTAATGAAGAACATATTTCCGGAGAAACATATGCTGAATATTTACAAGTGGTTGCCAACCATTACGAGCTGAATATCTTTGAAAATACAGTTGTCACAAATATATCTGTAGATGATGCATATTATACGATTGCAACGACAACAGAGACATATCACGCGGATTATATCTTTGTCGCAACAGGTGATTATAATTTCCCTAAAAAGCCATTTAAATATGGTATTCATTATAGTGAAATTGAAGACTTTGATAACTTTAATAAGGGACAATATGTGGTTATCGGAGGTAATGAAAGTGGCTTTGATGCTGCATATCAACTTGCAAAAAATGGCTCTGACATCGCACTTTATACTAGCACAACCGGTTTAAATGATCCGGATGCTGATCCTAGTGTTAGATTGTCACCTTATACACGTCAGAGACTAGGTAACGTCATTAAGCAAGGTGCTCGCATTGAAATGAATGTACATTATACAGTTAAAGATATTGATTTTAACAATGGACAGTATCATATCAGTTTTGATAGCGGACAAAGTGTGCATACGCCTCATGAACCAATACTAGCAACTGGCTTTGATGCAACAAAAAATCCAATCGTTCAACAATTATTTGTGACAACAAATCAAGATATTAAATTAACAACACATGATGAATCGACACGTTATCCGAATATTTTTATGATTGGTGCAACAGTTGAAAATGATAATGCCAAATTATGCTATATCTATAAATTCAGAGCGCGATTTGCAGTACTTGCACATCTTTTAACACAGCGGGAAGGCTTACCAGCTAAACAAGATGTCATTGAAAATTATCAAAAAAATCAAATGTATTTAGATGATTATTCATGTTGTGAAGTGTCATGCACATGTTAGAAGTGAAATATGATATGAGAACGGGGCATTATACGCCCATACCTAATGAACCTCATTATTTGGTTATTAGTCATGCGGATAAACTTACCGCAACAGAAAAAGCGAAATTAAGATTATTAATCATAAAACAGAAATTAGATATTTCATTGGCAGAAAGTGTAGTTTCTTCGCCTATAGCGAGCGAACATGTGATAGAACAATTGACACTATTTCAACATGAGCGACGACATTTAAGACCTAAAATAAGTGCGACATTTTTAGCCTGGTTGTTGATATTTTTAATGTTTGCATTGCCAATCGGTATCGCTTATCAATTTTCAGATTGGTTTCAAAATCAGTATGTATCAGCATGGATAGAATATTTAACTCAAACAACATTGCTCAATCACGATATATTACAACATATATTATTTGGTGATTATGGTGTGCTATCACTTGGAACATATTCGCTCGTATGGGCATTGCCGGTCGTAATATTGATTAGTTTATCAACTGCTATAATTGATCAAACAGGACTTAAATCATGGATGATATGGGCAATTGAACCTTCAATGTTACGGATAGGATTACAAGGTAATGATATCGTGCCACTATTAGAAGGATTTGGATGTAATGCAGCAGCTATTTCACAAGCAGCACACCAATGCCATACCTGCACGAAGACACAGTGTATGAGTTTAATAAGCTTTGGTAGTTCTTGTAGTTATCAAATAGGTGCGACATTATCTATTTTTAGTGTAGCTGGAAAGTCATGGCTATTTATGCCGTACTTAATATTAGTACTTTTAGGTGGCATCTTACATAATAGGATATGGTTGAAAAAGAATGATCAACAACTTAGCGTTCCGCTACCTTATGATAGGCAATTACATATGCCAAATATACGTCAAATGTTGCTACAAATGTGGCAAAATATACAAATGTTTATCGTTCAAGCGCTACCTATTTTTATCACAATCTGTCTTATTGTTAGTATTTTATCACTAACGCCAATTTTGAATGTTTTATCACAAATATTTACACCTATATTATCGTTATTAGGCATCTCGTCAGAATTGTCACCAGGGATTTTATTTTCAATGATTCGAAAAGACGGCATGCTCTTGTTTAATTTGCATCAGGGCGCCTTATTACAAGGAATGACAGCAACACAGTTACTACTACTTGTGTTTTTTAGTTCAACTTTTACAGCGTGCTCGGTCACAATGACGATGCTTTTGAAACATTTAGGTGGTCAGTCAGCACTAAAATTAATTGGAAAGCAAATGGTGACATCATTGTCTTTAGTTATTGGTGTAGGCATCATTGTTAAAATAGTAATGCTGATTATTTAAAAAAAATGAACTATAACTGAATATAGAGTCATGTCAGTCAATAGGAGATCTATCTTGGAATATGCTATTCATATGAAGTATAAGAGGAGAGTCGCAGATGAAAATAGTTATTATAGGTGGGTTTTTAGGTGGCGGTAAAACGACTGTCTTAAATCATTTGCTCGCTGAATCATTAAAGGAATCGCTGAAACCAGCAGTCATCATGAATGAATTTGGGAAAATGAGTGTTGATGGTGCCTTAGTATCTGAAGACATACCTTTAAGTGAACTGACAGAGGGGTGTATCTGTTGTGCAATGAAAGCAGATGTATCAGAACAGTTACATCAATTATATTTAAAAGAGCAACCAGACATTGTATTTATTGAATGTAGTGGGATTGCAGAACCGGTCTCTGTCTTAGATGCTTGTTTAACGCCTATTTTAGCTCCGTTTACAACAATTACACATATGATTGGTGTAATAGACGCAAGCATGTATAAACACATTAAATCATTCCCTAAAGACATCCAAGGCTTATTTTATGAGCAATTAGCATATTGTTCTGTCTTATTTGTTAATAAAATAGATTCAGCAGATGTTGAAACAACGAGCAAACTATTGAAAGATTTAGAAGTTATTAACCCAGAGGCCGATATACAAGTCGGTATGCATGGCAGCGTCACTTTGCCAATATCAGTTAGACAAATGACAGCAACTTCTGACAATAAACATAAGTCTTTACATCAAATGATTAATCATCAATTTGTGCAATCACCAGTCAAATGTACTAAAGCAGAGTTTATAAAACGTTTAGCATGCCTTCCGTCTCATATTTATAGGTTGAAAGGGTTTATGACATTTGAAGACACCGCACATACGTATCTCATTCAATTTACACAAGGACAATATGAATTAACACCTGTAGCATTTTCAAAAAAAGTGCCAGAATATTTGGTGCTTATCGGAAAGGGTATTTCAAAAGAAGACTATCAATGTTTGGAACAGTAGTGTTTTCAGTGGAAGAGAATGGTTAACATGCCTTCATGTATAATAACGAGTTGATTTGAACGTTTAAACGTAAACAAAAATAAGCTTGGTCAGCCATCAAATATAATTTGAAAACTGTCCAAGCTGTTTTATTAGAGAACGATAGATTAACCCCACATATTTAATAATACGTCAGCAAAGCCTTCAGGTTTTTGAATATAACCTAAGTGACCGCCTGGAATATCTACAATAGGTATGCCAGTTTCTTTATTTATATAAAAGTTAACATCTTGTGGGAAGGAGCCTCTAGAATCTGTCCCATTTAGTAGGGTGATTTTATCGCTGTATTTTGTGAAATCATCCAAAGTAATATCTGAATGCGTATATTGTCTAATTTCAAATTCTGACCAGAACATCGTACGTTTGTACTGTTCTATACGTCCTTCTTCAGTATCAGCAGGTTGAGACATCATTTTTGCATCAATTGGTGCGATATTTAATGTTTCACCAAATGTTTTCATGCCTTTTTCTAAGCCTTCTGTTAAAATTTGATGCACAATGTCATCATTTTTATCTTTCCAATAAGTACTGTCTGGTAAAAATGTATTAATTGGTGGTTCATGAAATGCAATCTTTTTAACGACTTCAGGGTAATCTTTTAACACATGCATCGCAACGATTGAACCTGAACTTGAACCTAATATATAGACAGGTTTATCACTTAATGACTTTGCAAGTTCGGCAATGTCCTGTGCGTCGCGTTTGACACGATAATCACTGTCAGGGTTTGAAGCGGAATCAGGGAGTGGTTCAGTTAACTCGCTTTCTCCATAATCACGACGATCAACGGCTACAACAGTAAAATGGTCTTTTAACTGTTCTGCAAGAGGCAGAAAAATGTCTCCGGTACCGTTTGCACCAGGAATAAAGATGAGCACGGGTCCTTGTCCGACTTGGTGGTATCGTAATTTAGCGCCTTGTAATTCTAAAGTTTCCATATTCAATGACCTCCATTTGTTAATTGTTAGGTGATAAACCTAATAATTTAGCACCATTTGTATAACTTATTTTCTCTTTTTCTTCATCTGTTAAACCCAGTTCATCTAAAAATACACCTAATTTTTCAGGCTCAATATATGGATAATCAGCAGCATAAAGAATTCTATCAATACCTACTTCTTTCTTGACTAAATCAAACTGTGGCTTCGTTAACATGCCACTCGGTGTGATATAAAAATTATTTTTAAAGTAATAGCTTACAGGGTGGTTCAAATGTTCAGCGAATAAAGCTTCATCCATACGTTCTAAGAAGAATGGGATAAACTCACCCCAATGTCCAATAATCATATTTAACTTTGGATAACGATCAAAAATACCAGATAATACTAGATGTATTGCATGAATTCCGACATCAATGTGCCAACCATAACCAAAACAAGCAAATGTTGCCGCAGTTACTTCAGGATAATTTCCTTTATAGTATGATTGATAAATGTCACTGTTAACTGGCGCGGGATGTAGATAAATCGGTACGTCTAAATTTTCAGCTGTTTTGAAAATAATGTCATATTTGTCTTGATCAAGAAAACCATCTTGTGCACGTCCCATAATGAGCGCACCTTTGAATCCTAAATCATTGATGCAACGTTCGAATTCTCGCGCTGCGGCTTCAGGCTCATTGATAGGTAAAGTTGCAAAGCCTACAAAGCGATTGGGATATTGTGCAATATAGTTTGCCAATTGATCATTTGCTTTTTGACATAATTCAATGGCTTTCTGACCAACCAAATTTGAAGGAGAACCATTTCCATAAGATAAGACTTGAATTTGAACGTCTTGATTATTCATAAATTGGATACGTTCATCATGATGTGATAATTCGTCGGCATTTGTAAAACCTGTCTTTTTTTCAAGGCCTTCTAACATTACTTTCATCGGTACACCTTTAGGATCTGCTGATATCGCATTCATCGTTTCTTTTTGAATATCTTCAATGACATAATGTTCTTCAAACGTAATACTTTTCATTTAATTCGCCTCCATATTGTATTGCATGTTTATTGCATCTATTGCAGAAGCATTTTTTGTATACCTCTAATTTCAATGTTTGTAACATAAAATTGATCTACCAAGGCATCTCTCCATCGCCATTAATAAATGTACCTGTTGGGCCATCTGCACCAATCGTTGCTAATTGAATGATTGGCTTGATTCCTTCAGAAACGTGTTTGGAATTATTACTAAAATCACCAACTAAATCAGTATTTGTAGCGCCTGGATCAGCAGCATTGATTTGCATGTTAGGTAATCCTTTAGCGTATTGTAGCGTTAGCATTGTTACTGCCGATTTAGACGAACAATAAGCTAATGAATTCACTTTAGATTCAGCTGTTTCGGGGTTTGTAACCATTCCAAATGAACCTAAACCACTTGATACGTTGACGACAACAGGTTGTTCAGATTTTTCTAAGAGAGGGACGAATGTATTCATCATTCGTACGATACCGAATACATTCGTTTGATATACTTCTTCAACGTCACGAGGTGTCAATTTGGAAGGTGCTGAAAATTGACCAGATATACCTGCATTGTTAATGAGGATATCAAGACGGCCTTCTTTTTCAGCAATCATGTTATAAGCATTTTTGACTGAGTAGTCACTTGTAACATCTAACTGTACATAATGAACACCTAATTTTTGTGATGCTTGTTGTCCTCTTACATCATTCCGAGAACCTATATAAACTTTGTAACCCAATGCTTTAAGTGCCTCTGCACTTGCATAGCCTAACCCTTTATTGCCTCCTGTGATTAACACAATTTTAGTCATTACGTTCCACCTCATCTAAATAAATGTTTAATAAATAATTTCTGTACGCTTCAATTGAAATATGGCGATGCTCTATTTGGAAGGCAAATACACTAGTTGATAATGATTGCAACAGCATATCTGTTTTGAACTTCTTGTAAATGTCGTCATCGCTTTTAAATAAGTCATAATAAAAATCAAATAATTCTTGATAAAATGCGCTTTGGTAAAAACGTAATTTATTGTTGCCTGCTTCAATACATTGCAGTAGTGCCTTATTATCGATTTTAAATTGTAAAAGATAATCTAACGACACTTGCATAACCTCATAATTAGAATGATAGTCATCTTTAATTTGCTTAAAATGAGTGATAAAAATATCAAGGTCTCTTTGTATGACGTAGTAGCATAAATCGCTTTTATCTTTGAAATGTCGATACAATGTCCCCATACCGATACCTAGTTCTTTAGCAATACGATTCATACTAATGTTTTCAACGCCTTCTTCATCAAAAAGTTTGTGCGCTATTTCTTCAATTCGTTGCCTATTCTCTATGGCGTCCTTTCGCATTGTTCCACCTACTTATAGTTCTCTAAAATTGACAAACGGATAACTCTCCGTTTATTATAAAACGTGTTAAGAAAGTTAGCAATGAATTTGCAAAGTGCTGTAAATATTTAAAAAAGAAAAGAGTGTTGCATATGTCTTTAAATAAAGAGCAAAGACGCATTACGTGCGAAGAGTTGCAAGCACATTTCGAAGCATCAACTTTATCGGTTCAAATGATTGCTGAAAAACTGAATGTCACTACAGAAGATGTGGAAAAAGTATTAGCTATGACAGCGCCACTAGGCATTTTTAGTCATCAATTACAACGATTTATTCATTTAGTATGGGATGTCAGAGATGTAATAAACGACAATATTAAAGGAAATGGACAAACACCAGAACCATATACGTATTTAAAAGGTGAAAAAGAGGACTATTGGTTTTTAAGATAAAAAGAGGAGTGGATCTAAAATGAAAGATATTTTAGTAATAGGCGCAACAGGGAAGCAAGGTAATGCAGTTGTAAAACAGTTGTTAGAGGATGGATGGTATGTAAGTGCATTAACTAGAAATAAGAATAATCGTAAACTTTCAGACATAGGACATCCGCATTTATCAATCGTTGAAGGTGATCTGAGTGATAATGTTAGTTTGCAATCAGCGATGAAAGGTAAGTATGGCTTATACAGTATTCAGCCAATCGTTAAAGATGATGTTAGCGAAGAATTAAGACAAGGTATGAAGATAATTGAAATAGCTGAGCAAGAAAATATTCAACATATTGTGTATAGTACTGCGGGAGGGGTTAATCGAAATCGAACTGGCCCACACTTTGAAGTACTAGCAAAAATAGAAAATAGATTAATGGAATCTAATATAAATGCAACAGTTATCAAACCATCATTCTTTATGGATAATTTTTTACGCATTGCTAAAGTCGAAGATGAACGTATTACATTACCAGAATTTATTAATCCGAATATAAAATTCACAATGATTTCTTCTATTGATATAGCTAAAATTGCATCGTATATTTTTGCACATCCACAAAGCTTTACGCATCAATCAATAGAGATTGGTTCCGATGAAGTTACATTAAGTGAAGCAGCAACAATTTTTAGTGAAGTGACAGGTAAATCTACTGTTATAGAAGGAGAATTTGTTAGTGGTGTTGCAGAAAAGCAATGGTTGGAAGAAAAAGGTTATGAAGTAGACTTTGAATTAATGGCTGAAATAAATCCAACAAGATTATCATTAAGTGATTGGCTTAAAGTCCAAAACTATAATAAGTAATGAATGGGGTGCAATCATGATTCAATCAATGTGGTTTAATTTGCATGTACAAGATTTAGAAAAGAGCGCACAGTTTTATAAAGCGTTAGGATTTAAAATAAATAGAAACCCACAAATGTTAGATAAAATGGTCGGCATTCAAATAGGTCAAACAACCGTAATTTTAATAGAAAACAAGCATTTCCAAAAAGTAAGTCAGCAAAGCCTTAATACTGAACCAAATGAAGTGATGATTTCTCTAGGTGTGAACACAAATGAAGAAGTTGACCAGTTGGTGAATAAAGTGAAAGAAGCGGGTGGCACAGTCGTTCAAGAACCAACAGTAAGCCAAGGGTTTTATGGTGCAATGTTCAAAGATCTTGATGGACACCATTTTAATTTTTTAGTCTGCTAAAATGAAATTCTCAAAAGAATAAATAAAAAGCCCATACAGAGATGAAGTTTAATGTGGGAGTGGGACAGAAATGATATTTTCGCAAAATTTATTTCGTCGTCCCACCCCAACTTGCATTGCCTGTAGAATTTCTTTTCGAAATTCTCTGTGTTGGGGCCCCTGACTAGAATTGAAAAAAGCTTGTTACAAGCGCATTTTCGTTCAGTCAACTACTGCCAATATAACTTCGTAGAGCATAGAACATTGATTTATGTCCCAGCCTGGACACATTAGTGTCTTCAATCAGTATGGGCTTTGTTTATGAGGTCAGTTGGCACCTTAAGTGCAATACCTCGTGAGCAAATATTAATTTTGAATATAACCGTATTGTTGGCGAAGATCATAAACTTTGTCTGGTGTGACATCCTGACCGATTGGATCAACCACTTTTATTGTGGAAAATGTTGTTAATACTTGTCCTCGGATCATGCTTAAGTAGTCTTGACGCAATGCATGTTGTTCTTGTTTTTCAGCTACAGTAAGTGGTTGGACTTTTTCTTTATTTGCAAGTTCATTAATTCTATCTAAAATTTTCATATTGTCATATCCTCCTTAGAATCAAGTGTTGATATATTTTGAGTTTGTTTCTATAAGATAATTTATCAACACATCCAGTAATGTTTTTAGTTTCTCGGTCTTTTGACCAGCAGATTTTTGGAATTAAAATAAGGGGTTTGAGACACGATTTTACTAGTAGTACGATGGCAAAGTGATGTTATTGAAGTGTCGTTTGATATACATGTCTGCAATGTTGTTTTATAAGACAGGATGACGTAACTGAGCAAAGAAATGAGCATTGTCGAATGACATCGTGTGTCTTATTAAAATTGCAATGGGCATAGCATAGGTATATTCACAGTCGATTTTCTTGATTTCTACATTATCATAATACGTAGTGTAAAAGTTATACGACAGTCGATAGTCGATTCGCTTTTTACCACGAGCAATTATTATGTGTTGCTTCAACGTCGACTTTAATTTATTTGTAATGTATGTCACTACACCCAGACTACTCTGATTAATATTTAATATATTATGCGTGCGTTCAAACCCCTGAGGTTCATCTGTCTCGCTCACGTCAATCCCTCCTATCTTAGTATTTAAACAACGCATATCAACTATGCAACATATGTTGTTTAGACATACTATACTACTATGTCGTACGTTTGCCAATAAACACGCACATATCATTTGTTGCCTAAACAACATATTGCCTGAAGTGTTGTTTAAGTACGCAAAAACAAAAATGCTTGTCACTAAAATCTATATGTTTTAATGACAAGCTTATTTTCATTCAGTTAACGACTGCTAATATGACATTGTAGAGTATAGGACGTTGATTTATGTCCTAGACACGGCTAATCAATCGTAATACGTTAAATTTTATTGTGTGTACAAGTATGAACCTAAGTCACATAGTGATTTCAAGATGCATGACTAAATACCAAGTTTTATTAAAAATGTGCTATATGATGAATTAAAAATGGAAGGTTGCGATCGATAAACACATCGGCTGTCTCTTGACTCGTGTTAAACCAATGTAATGCTAAGCCTGAGATACCAGCTGCTAAAAAACTCGCACTATTTACAATGATATCTCGTTGATGCTCCGGATAGCTGTTTTCTAACATAATCGCAAAAATATCTTCTAATTCATTATTAATACGTCGATGTGCTTTGTTGCAAAATGCTTCACTATTTAATTCGCAAGACTTTGCAGCATCTTTGATATAACTCGCAATTGAAATGAAAATATTACGCAGAACCTTTTCATTAATGACATTAGAAATGCTCAAATTATCATTCAAGTCTTTTAAAATGGTTACAGATAATGTGTAGTCTAGGAGGTCTTCTTTATCAGTGAAATGAGCGTAAAATGTTGCACGATTTAGCGTAGCAATATCAGTGATATCTTTAACTGTAATTTGAGATAATTTCTTTTCTCTAGAAATTTTAAGAAAAGCATCGACAAGCAATTGTTTGGTTCTAACGATTCTTGGATCTATGGATTTACTTTCCATCATTTGTTCACTACCTAACATCTGTTGTTTTAACACTTATTATCAGTATCTTCTATTATATTGTCAATTGTGTTGATGATATGTAAGTGCTGATACGCTCCTAACAAATAATGTACCTTTTTGGTAAGCATTTGAATGTCTTTCTTCTATTGTATTAATGGATTTTAAAAATGAAGATAAAATAAAAGTGTATTGTAACAATATGTTTGAAAAATTGCCAATTTCTTTATCTAAAAATTCAGAATTTTGTGATATACTATTTTTCATAGTCTTGAGTTATAGATGATACTGCTAGCCTAAATATAACAACATCGGCATGCACATCTTAGAATTTAAGCTAGTGGCAGCTTATAACTTAAGGCTCTTTATTATTTGCATACAGATGTATATACATAAATGGAAGGATGATATTATGACATCAATTAAAACAATTACACCCAAAGATTTTATATTTAGAGTTTTATCAGGTGTCGCCATAGGTATTGTTGCGGGCTTAGTTCCTAATGCGATACTTGGAGAAATTTTTAAATACTTTATGGATTATCATCCGATTTTTAAAACGTTATTAGGCGTTGTCGTTGCAATTCAATTTACAGTACCTGCTTTGATTGGTGCATTGGTTGCCATGAAATTTGACCTATCGCCATTAGCAATTGCTGTTGTGGCAAGTGCAGCATATGTAGGAAGCGGTGCAGCGCAGTTTAAAAATGGTGCTTGGATGATTACGGGTATTGGTGAATTAATACAATGATTACAGCAGCGATTGCAGTGTTGTTCATTTTACTTATTCAACATCGTGTAGGTAGTATGGCATTGATTGTATTCCCAACAGTTGTTGGCGGTATTTCAGGTGCAATTGGTGTTTTAATATTGCCGTATACGAAAATGATTACAACAGCCATCGTAATATGGTTAATGGTTTTACAGAATTACAACCGATTGTCATGAGTATTTTGATTTCAATGGTATTTAGTCTTATTATTATTTCGCCACTATCAACTGTGGCCATTGCCTTTGCGATAGGTATTACAGGTTTAGCAGCTGGATCAGCGTCAATTGGTATCTCCGCGACTGAAGCAGTATTGATAATTGGTACAAGTAAAGTGAATCGTTTAGGGGTGCCGTTATCCGTCTTCTTTGGAGGCGTTAAAATGATGATACCTAATATGGTGAAATATCCAATTCTTATGTTACCAATATTGACAACAGCCATTGTATCAGGTTTGGTATCAGCATTAGTAGGTATTCATGGAACGAAAGAATCAGCTGGATTTGGTTTTATAGGAATGGTAGGACCGATTAATGCATTTAAATTTATGGAGGTTGATTCTGCTTGGTTGAGTGTCTTACTAATTGTAGTAGCGTTCTTTGTTGTACCATTTGTAACAGCTTGGCTTGCAGATATCATTTATCGTAAAGTGTTTCGTTTATATACTAATGATATTTTTAAATTCATGGGATAATAACAGTATGTTTTTTGAAAATATGAGACCAAAAATTATTTAATGTTATTGTGAATTGCGAGAATGAAGTTGAACAATATAATTGATCTGCAGTTTATTTGCGCTAATAAAAGATAAGACAATTCACAAAAGATGTGTGTTTTAAAACTTTGAATATACAACAATAATAGCAATCAATACATGTGTAGAAACATATGTGTTGATTGCTTTTTAATTGCGTTTAATGTACGAAAATAAGAGAAGTTACATGTCAGATATATTACAGCTATGTAACAAAAATACAATCTGTAATATTACGAAAGCTGTAATAGTTGAGCTAAATATAGTAAAAATCTTATGTGTTAAAGACTATTTCAAGGGTTGATTGGATTCTAAAGGGCACATATTTCACATTACAGTATAAAACAGCCATATTTCAACATTACAAATAACACTTGATATTGTAATGTTTTGTAAAGAAAGTGTAATTTACTGGCTGGTTTTTTGTGATATAGTGAGTACCGTTGAAAGAAATAAAAGACAATTTAAACTTGCACTACGACATTCAAATTCAAAATATAATTACTAAAAACATAAACTTACAATTATTACTGGAGGATTTTTTACTATGAAAAAGACAATTATGGCATCATCATTAGCAGTGGCATTAGGTGTAACAGGTTACGCAGCAGGTACAGGACATCAAGCACACGCTGCTGAAGTAAACGTTGATCAAGCACACTTAGTTGACTTAGCGCATAATCACCAAGATCAATTAAATGCAGCTCCAATCAAAGATGGTGCATATGACATCCACTTTGTAAAAGATGGTTTCCAATATAACTTCACTTCAAATGGTACTACATGGTCATGGAGCTATGAAGCAGCTAATGGTCAAACTGCTGGTTTCTCAAACGTTGCAGGTGCAGACTACACTACTTCATACAACCAAGGTTCAAATGTACAATCAGTAAGCTACAATGCACAATCAAGTAACTCAAACGTTGAAGCTGTTTCAGCTCCAACTTACCATAACTACAGCACTTCAACTACTTCAAGTTCAGTGAGATTAAGCAATGGTAATACTGCAGGTGCTACTGGTTCATCAGCAGCTCAAATCATGGCTCAACGTACTGGTGTTTCAGCTTCTACATGGGCTGCAATCATCGCTCGTGAATCAAATGGTCAAGTAAATGCTTACAACCCATCAGGTGCTTCAGGTTTATTCCAAACTATGCCAGGTTGGGGTCCAACAAACACTGTTGACCAACAAATCAACGCAGCTGTTAAAGCATACAAAGCACAAGGTTTAGGTGCTTGGGGATTCTAATTCCTTCATAATAAATAAAAGTAATGTTTAGACATTAAATATATAGCTCTTCCCATAGAAATTGGGGAGAGTTTTTTTATTAATTAAAAATACATTTTTTAAAAAGTGGATT
>OCRJ01000080.1_pt1 | contig 23661 bp, 17 predicted proteins | sample 1502901 | NCBI WGS metagenome assembly OCRJ01 (sample SAMN00990124, study PRJEB22392) | human gut metagenome | reverse complement strand
TTTTTCTCTCTTAGTGAGTTTTTTAAGATTTTCAAACTTTTTTGTTCTATCCCTTTTTATTTCTTTTAGACTTTCTTCTATGTAAATGTATCCTCTTATTGTTTTATTCACAGCTTCAAGTATTTCTTCTTCTTTGGCAAATATTGTTATTACAGAATAGTCTATGTTTAGAGGTAATTCTTCTTTTTTTATTATTCTTATTTTATCTTTTTTTATTCTCGCTAAATCTTTATTTTGAAATATTAGAAGAGAGTAGTCTTCATCTTTTAATTTATAAAAATCTAGGACTTCATATTCTTTTAAAATATTTTGAAGCCCTGTTTTTATAATCTCACTTTTTGTTTCTATGGCAATTTTAGTCATTTAAAATTTTTACACTTTCTCTTTCAAGAATTTCTGAAGGTAAAACTACATTTTCTGCCAAATTGTCATCTTCTTTTGCTATTTTCTTTAAAATTTTTCTAATTGAAACTGCTCCAATATCATAATAAGGAATTTTCACAGTTGTCACTTTAGGTCTATAAATGTTAGAAATATAAGAACCTCCAAAACCAGTTACAGAAATGTCATCTGGAGTTTTGTAATTATTGTCCAAAAGTAAATTTATAAGGTGTATTGCTATTGTGTCATAGGATGCAAAAATTGCGGTGATTTTTTCTTTTTTAACTGTTTCTATTATTGTATCCTCTTCGCTCTTTACAAATTCTTCTCCAAGTCCTTCAACATACATGTTTACTTTTTTTAAACCATGTTCTTCCATAGCTCTATTATAGCCTTCAATTTTTTTCTTCTCGAAAGTTCTATCAATGTCCTTTCTTATACCTAAAGATGCAATATTTTTGTGCCCCTTTGAGATTAGATAAGAAACCATATCATAACTTGCTTTTTCATAGTCAATTGTTGCCGAAAATTTTTCTATGTCGTAGAAATTGCTAATAACTACATATGGAATCTTACTCTCTTCTAGCTTATACTCAAGCTTTGGATTGTGAAGATTTGAAATCACAATAATCCCTTCTACTTGTTTTTGTGCCAAAAGATTTGCAAATTTCATTTCAGATTCAGGATCACCATAGGAGCTTGACAAAAGTATGTCGTATTTATACATCCTCCCAACTTCTTCCACACCTCTTAATATTTGTGAAATGAAATTAGATCCAATATCTTCTACAATTACACCTATTAAATTAGATTTTTTGGTCACTAAACTTCTAGCTACTTCATTTGGCTTGTAATCTAAAACCTCTATTGCGTGTAAAACTCTTCTCCTAGCTTCAGGGCTTACGGGTTTTGAATCATTAATTACTCTTGATACTGTAGAAATGGAAACATCTGCCATTTTTGCTACGTCTTTAATTGTAGATGCCATACTTTCCTCCTTATGGTACTATTATTCTAAGCTTATTTTCCAAGACCTTAAAAGTCATAGGAAGCGTTGAAGCTTTCTCACCGTCTACATCTATTGTCAACTCTTCATCTGAAGATATCTTTATTTCTTTAGTTTTTAAATACATTACTTTGTCATGGTTTACATGCCTTCCGCCTACAAGTGAAGTTGCAAGTTCTGGAACTTCAGAAAACTTAAATCCTTTAAAAATAAGCACATCTAGGTATCCATCAGAAACATCTGCTAAAGGTGCCATATTTTTAAATCCTCCAACTGAAGTTGAGTTTGTTATTAAAAATAAGAGTCCTTCGACAGAATTAGTAAACTCATCACTCTCTATATTAAAATTTACAACTTTTTGATATTTAAAAAATTTTTTCCCAAAAAGTTCTCTTACGCCTTCTAAATAATATGCCATATCTCCCAAACTTGCTTTTTCCTCAGCAGAAACTGTATATGCAATCTCTGTAAGCATTCCTCCAGCTGCAACATTTATAAAGGCTCTATCTCCTGCAAGTCCAATATCTATGGTCTTAATGTTAAAGTTTTTTATCATTTTATAAAATTTAAGGGGATTTGTAGGAAGACTCTGTGCATTGGCAAAATCATTTACCGTTCCGCTTTGTAAAATTGCAAGTGGAGTATCTCTCTTAGAAAGATAAATTCCATTTACGACTTCATTTACAGTTCCATCTCCTCCACTGCATATAATAAAATCCTCGCCAGAATAGTTTTCTGAAAATTTTATGCCATCACCTTCTTTATGCGTGAAGAGAAGTTCAATTTCATACTCATCTCTACTCATAAGCTCTATTAATTCTAATATTTTCCCAAGAGCCGCTCCTCTTCCAGAATTTGGATTTGCAATGATTTTTACTTTCTTCATTCCTTTTCTATCACCTTTTATAAAATTTATGTAAAAAAATAAAATAAGACGAAGCAAAAACTCCGTCTCTAAATTATTTCAAAAAAACTTCTTTAAGTGCCTTTACAACTTCTTTAAAAATATAGAAATAGTCAATGGCGTTATTTGAACTAAGTGAAATAGTTTTTGCAGTATCAGAAATTACATCTGATATATTGCCAACTGTGTCTGATACTTTTAAAGATGTATCATCTACTTTTCTTGTGATGCCATTTACAGTGTCTGAAACTGAACCAACTGTTGAAACAACTTTTTCAATTTCAGGCTTAACATCATTTACAAGATTTGTCGCATCATTTGAAAGTGAATTTACATTTTCAGAAATGTTTTTCGCATTGTCAACAATTGTAGGGACAGTTTTTATAGTGTGATCAATTTCACCTTGATTTTTTTCAATAATGCCATTTACATTTTTTAAAACCTTTACTACGTTTGACAGTGCTAAAAAAAGTGCTACAAGTGCAGCTATCCCAGCAACATAAAGTAAGAAACTAAGTAGACCACCTAGTGTAAATGATTGATTTAACATCTTATGCCTCCAATCTTATCTTCTGTTTGCTTCTCTTTCTACTTTATTTTTAGTATCCTTAACTGTTTCTTTTACATCTTCAGAAGATTTCTTAGCTTCCTTTTTTACGTCATGAGCTCCTTCTTTTAAATCGCCCTTTACGTCTTCAGCAGTATCTTTAACTTCATCAGTTGTATTTTTTACATTTTTTTTGACATCTTCTGCACCAGATCTTACAATTTCTCCAATTGCTCCAGCTTTTGCTTTAGCTACTTCAACATCTTCATCAAATTCACATTTTTTAGTTGCAGCTTTATCTCTCAATTCTCCATAAGTTTGTTTAGCTTGTTCTCCAGCTTGATAAGCTTTAAATTCTATTGTATCTTTTGCATCATTTGCAACATTGATAGCTTGATTTGCCGCTTCTTCTGCTCTTTGGGCAATTTCTTCACGAGTTTTTTTACCTTCTTGTGGTGCATATAAAACTCCCACTAAAGCTCCAAATGCCATGCTTGTAAATACTTTTGAAGCTTCTCTGCATCTTCTTCTTCTTATTGCTTCATTTCTTTTTTCTTCTAAGTAATCAAATAATCCCATAATAATTCTCCTTATCTTAATTTAATTTGTTAATTATGTACCCTTTTATTTTTAAAATAATCACATCCAAAAATAAAATAAGATAACTTTAAGAATAATAGTAAAATCCGCAATGCCGAAACCTTATTAATTCACACCCGCCCATTATCATGGTGGGTAAAAAACTTGATAGTGTCTTCTGACTTCCGCTCAAAGACGGCTTGTCATATCTCACATATACACAGTATCCCGTGTTCTATTTGTCGGTTGAATTAAATAGGCTTAACCCGAACATCGCAGAATTTACTTAATTAAATTATAACTCAATAAAACGTTTTTTTCAATAAATTGCCACCAAAAAACAAAAAATCGTGAGGTACTCCTGCAAAAATTTCTATTTCTTTATTATTTCTTGGCAATTTAAATTTTAGAGAATAAGAATGAAGTGCTTGCCTTTTTATCAAATTAGATTTTTCAAAATAAAGCTCGTCCCCTATAATAGGGTGACCAATATGAGAAAGGTGAACTCTTATCTGATGCGTCCTTCCAGTGTGAAGAGTCAAAAGAACAAGGCTCATATTATCTTTTTCTTCAAGCACTTTGTAAGAAGTTATAGATCTTTTCCCAGCAACATAATTTACCTCACGCCTAATTTTATCTTCTGATAATGCAATTGGCGTCTCAATGACTCCCTCTTTTTCATGAAAAATCCCATTACAAATTGCCAAATACTTTTTCTCGACACTCTCTTTAAATTCCTTAGAAATTTTATCTTGTGTAAAAGAATTTTTCGCAACCATTACTATTCCTGAAGTATCTCTATCGAGTCTATTTACAAATCTAACTTTTCTATTTATGTTATTTCCATAAAAATAACCACATAAATAATTCAAAAGAGTACCTGTTGTATCGTCCTTGGCTGTGTGGGTAACCATAAAGGGCTCTTTATTTACTAAAATAAGATCATCATCTTCATATAAAATATCTAGAACCCTATGCTCTATTTTTCCATTTAAATCTTCTTCTTCAAATTTAACAGATACAATATCATTTATCTTTAACTTTTTATTTTTTTTATTTAACTTTCCATTTAAATATATGCTTTCGCTTTTAACAGACCTTCTAATTAACCTTGAAGACAAATTTTTTTCACGCAAAAAATCATTTAATTTAATTTCTTTGCCAACTCTAAAATTTAAAAAGTCCTTGGAATTTAACCTATACATTTTACACCTCTAGTCAATGTAAGTTTATTCGTTTATAATATAAATAATAAAGAAAAAAATCAAGGGGGTTTAACCTTGTCAAAAAATATTATAAATATAATCACAAATGCAAATTACGAATCCAAAAAAACTGCCACAAATTTGCACAAAGTCCTAACGAACTATGGATACGAACCTTTTAATGGGTTCAATAAAAATGCAGAGCTCTCAATTTGTATAGGTGGTGATGGATCCTTTATAAAAGCTATACACAAAAACGACTTTCCTGATATGCCCTTTGTCGGAATAAACACAGGACATCTTGGCTTTTATCAAGAAATAAAACCAGATGAAATAGAAAAATTGGTAAAAGACTACAAAAATGGCAATTACAATGTTGACGATATAAAACTCATTAGATCAGATATATACACCAAAAATAAAGTTTATAAATTTTATTCCATAAATGAAGTAGTATTAAAAGCCGCCCATTCTAAAACTATTCACATGAATGTATTTATAGACAGAAATCATGTAGAAAAATTTTCTGGTGACGGAGTTTTAGTTTCAACTCCTTCAGGCTCTACTGCATACAACTTTTCAAGTGGAGGGGCAATAGTCTATCCAAGCCTTCATGTATTGCAAATGACACCAATTTCTCCAGTTAATTCTGCTGCATATAGATCTCTTGGATCTTCTGTAATAGTTCCAGGAGTCCACACAATTTCTCTAGTTGTGGAAAAAAGATACAAGGACTCAAATCTTTTATTAGTTGATGGTTCTGAATACTTTTTTAACAACCTTCACAGAGTAAACATCAGACTTTCAAATAAAGTAATAAAAAAACTCGTCTTTTCAAATAATTCCTATTGGGACAACTTAAAAGACAAGTTCCTATAATTATATTAATTTAGTTCCTAGAAAATCTAGGAGCTTTTTTAGTTTTTACAAAACAAAAAAGTATCAACCATTAAACCTGATTGATACCTAAACTAATTATTTTAAATTTAAAAAAATCTTATTATTGTAACATTAAGCTAAAAATATTCCTACAAAAATTATTTATTTTTATTATTTATTGCCGCTTTTATAAATCCATTAAATAGAGGGTGTACTTTTGTTGGTCTTGATTTGAATTCTGGGTGGAATTGACAAGCGACAAAAAAGTCACTATCCTTTAATTCAATTATTTCAACTAAATCTTTATCTTCATTTATTCCTGAAAAAACTACTCCTGCAGATCTAATTTTTCCTCTGTAATCATTGTTAAATTCATATCTGTGCCTGTGTCTTTCTTTTATTTTTTCTTCACCATAAAGTGAATAAACTAAAGTATCTTTATGAATTGTACAACCATAATTTCCAAGTCTTAATGTCCCACCAACATTTTTAATATTCTTTTGGTTTTCTAAAAGATCTATTATTGGATAATTTGTTTCTGGATCTATTTCTGTTGAGTTCGCACCTTTATATCCAAGTTTATTTCTGGCGATATCAATAAGTGCAATTTGCATCCCGTAGCAAATCCCAAAGTAAGGCACATTATTTTCACGAGCGTACTTGCTTGTCATTATCATTCCTTCAGTTCCACGAGAACCAAACCCACCTGGAACAATTATCCCGTCAAGCCCTTTTAAAATCTTAGAATCTTTTTCAATTTCTTCAGAATTTAACCATTTTATATTTACTTTAACACCATTTTCGCAGCCAGCATCAGTTAATGCTTGCGTCACAGAGAGATAAGCGTCATGAAGACTCACATATTTACCAACAAGTCCAATATTAACTTCGCCTTTTACATCCTTAAACCTATCCACCATCTTTTTCCAATTTCCATTAGATTTAGGTCTGTCTTCAAGGTCAAGTTCTTTTAAAATATAATCATCTAAATGTTGATTGTGAAATACTAGAGGCACTTCATAAATTAAATCTACATTTGTAGATTGGATAACTGCTTCAACTGGAACATCACAGAAAAGAGAAATTTTTTCTCTAAGATCATCTGTAACAACTCCATTTGATCTTACAATTATTACATCAGTTTTTATTCCGTTGCTCATTAGTTCCTTAAAAGAATGTTGGGTTGGTTTTGTCTTTAATTCATCTGAGCCAGGAATATTTGGCACTAAAACTGTGTGGACAAATAGTACATCAGATTTTTTATTTTCAGAGTGAATTTGTCTTATAGCTTCTAAAAATGGAAGTGATTCAATATCTCCGACTGTTCCGCCAATTTCTGTAATAACTACATCTGCCCTTGATTCCTTTGCAGCTTTATATACTGCATTTTTTATTTCATTTGTTATGTGAGGTATAACTTGCACAGTGGCACCATCATAATCTCCGCGTCTTTCTTTTGCAATTACAGTGGAATAAACTTTTCCAGTAGTGATAGAAGCGTCCTTTGTAAGTTCTTCATCTATAAATCTTTCATAATGTCCTAGGTCTAAATCAGTTTCTGCTCCATCTCTTGTCACAAAAACTTCTCCATGTTGAAAAGGACTCATAGTTCCTGGGTCTACATTAAGATATGGGTCAAACTTTTGCATAAATACAGAAAGACCTCTATCTTTTAAAAGTCTTCCAATACTTGCAGCAGAAATTCCTTTTCCAATTCCTGAAACAACTCCACCTGTAACAAATATAAACTTAGTCATAACTCCTCCTAGCTTAGCGAATTAAAAATGTCTTCATAAGATGGCAAAGTAATATTTTTTCTTGAAATTAATTTTTCCATATTATCTGCAACTTTTCTAGTTTCAAGAAGTTTTGCTGCAATATTATTCTCTACATACTCTGCCTTTTTGTATATATCCTCTATTTTTTTCGAATGTTCTATTAAGATATTCAAATCTTCCTGGCACTTAATTAACTTAGAAATCATTGAATCTATTTTATCATACTTCTTAGATATTAATTCATTATTTTTAAAAGAAAGAACATGGGAAATATCTTTTAACTCAGAAATTCCTTCTGGCAAAATATCTTTATCAATCATATCAATCATTATTTTAGCTTCTAAAGTATGATAGATTACAACTTTTTCTAAATTAACTTCATAACTTGCATTTATTTCTTTCTCCGTATAAATTTTTCTCTTTAAAAATATATCTGTATAGTCAAAATCTTTTAGTGATACAAGTGCATCAAAATAAGTTTTGTGATTAGAAAGTCCCCTCTTTTTTGCTTCTTCTTTCCACTCATCTGAATAATTATCTCCATCACAAATTATTCTGTCATGACTTCTCATAGTATCTCTTACAATTTGAAGAGTTTTTTCTCTAAGTTTCTTTTCATCGCCTATGTAAGGCTTTAATTTTTCATACATATTTGCCAAAGAATCTGCAATAGCACAGTTAAGTGTTATATTTAAATCAGAGCCAGTTTTAGAAGAACCAAGCATCCTAAATTCAAATTTATTTCCCGTAAAAGCGACAGCAGCAGTTCTATTTCTATCGCTAGAATCCTTTGGAACACTTAAAAGATTGTAACCAGTAAAAATATTATCGTCTTCTTTTTTATAATGTCTTTCCTCTTTTATATCTTTAAAAAGCTCTTCTAAGTCACTTCCCAAAAATAGCGAAATAATGGCAGGAGGTGCTTCATCTGCACCAAGCCTAAAATCATTTGATGTGGAAGATGCACTCACCCTCAAAAGATCTTGATATTTATCTGTGGCTTCAATTAGTGCTGACACAAATAACAAAAATATATTGTTGTTGTAAGGATCATCCCCTGGATCAAAAACATTTAAACCATAATTAGTTACAATTGAATAATTATTGTGTTTTCCCGAACCATTTACATTCGCAAAAGGTTTTTCATGAAAAAGACAGACCAAATTATTTTCAAGTGCAGTTTCCTTTAAGATATTCATGAGAAGTTGATTGTCATCTATTGCCACATTTACATTCTCAAATAAAATTGCCATTTCAAATTGATTTGGAGCAACTTCATTGTGTTCAGCTTCAGAATAAATTCCAAGGCCGTATAGTTTTTCATCAACATCTTTGTAAAATTTTTCAACTCTTGCAGGAATTTGTCCAAAGTAATGATCTGATAACTCCTGTCCCTTTGGAGAAGGTGCTCCTACAATAGTTCTTCCAATATTTTTAAGGTCACTTCTCCTCTTATAAATTTCTTTGTCTACTAAGAAAAATTCTTGCTCGAGCCCAACCTTTACTCTCATCCTATAAGCATATTCATCTTTGCGAAAAATATTTACAATTTTTACGCCTTCATCACTCAAAATTTTTATAGAATCAATGAGAGGTCCTCTTTTATCAAGTTTTTCACCTTTGTAAGACATAAAAATTGTGGGAATATATAGTACATTTCCAATTATAAAAGAATTTGCCGTAAGGTCCCAATAAGTGTAGCCCCTAGCTTCAAAAGTAGATCTCATACCTCCACTTGGAAAAGACGAAGCATCTGGTTCACCTTTTACAAGTTCCTTCCCAGAAAATCTATTTATTGGCTCGCCATCAGAAGTTCTTGTTATAAACGCCTCATGTTTTTTTGCAGTGTGCCCACTTAGTGGCAAGAACCAGTGTGCAAAATGAGTTGCACCATTTTTAAGTGCCCAATCTTTCATTGCATGAGCTATGGCATCAGCTGTTTCTCTGTCTAAATCTTTTTCGTTTCTAAGAGCTTCTTTCCACTTTAGATAAACCGGATATGGAAGATTTTCTTTCATCTTCTTTTTATTAAAACTTTTTATTCCAAATTCTTCAATCATATATCCCCCTATTAAAAATAAAACCAAAAAAAATGGCAATTAATTAAAATTGCCATTATGAAAAACCTGTGGTTTCTTTTTATTTTATTTCAAATATAATCCATTGTCAATAATATAATCATTAAGAGTCTTTCAAAAGAATTACGTGAACATCAAACCACTGCCCATGAATAGAAATCTTAACTTCTCCTCCCAAAATTTCAGACAAGTTTTTAACTATATTAAGTCCAAGTCCAGATCCTTCACTGTGTCTAGATCTATCTGATTTCGAAAGTTCAAGAAAAAGTTCTTCGCTACTCATATTTAATTTTTCTTTCATCAAATTTTTTACATAAAATTCAATCTTATTTTCTCTTTCAATAACTCCAGCTAAAATTTTAGTACTTTCTTTTGAATATTTGTAAGCGTTGGAAAAAAGATTTTCAACAATTCTTACAAATAAGTTTACATCTGTATAAATTAAAATCTCATCGCTTGTTGAACTATATAAAAAGTCCAAATCTTTTTGCTTAAAAAGAGAATCATAATCTCCATAAATTTGAAGAATCATCTCATTTAATTCCACAAGCGATTTTTCCACTGAAATATCTTTGGTACTAGTTTTCGACGCAAATATTAAATCCACAATTAAATCCTTTAGTCTAGAAGAATTTCTATTTAAAATATTTATAAAACTTTTGGCCTCATCATCTAGTTCATTTTTCTTTGAAAGCAAATCTGCATAGTTAATTATTGAAGTGAGAGGTGTCTTCAAGTCGTGAGATATATTAGTTATGAGTTCCATTTTAGATTTTTCAGTCCTAAAACTATCTTCCAATCTTTTTTTGTCACGCTTTTTAAAATCTTCCATCAAAATTGTAATTTTCTCCAAGTACTCATTCTCAAAGGGTTCTGGAATTTTAAAATCATACCCATATAAAATAGATTCTACTAGTTCAATTGAAAGTGAATTTTGTGCAAATTGAAGTTCCACTATTATAACTGCTCGAAGAATCATAAAAAGAAGAACATTTAAAAGCACAATCTCTCTTGGTATTAAACTATAAAAAAGAATATATAAAATTATTAAAGTTACATTTAAAGTCCCAAAAAGTCTAAAATTTTTAAACTGTCTATATTTAAATAAATTATATGTCAAAACAGTGTCTGTAAATTTTCCTCTTTTTATTTTTAAGAACATAAATAAAATAGTAAATATCCATGTCATCATAAAATATTTATTTATATTAAAAAGCTCAAAGATAATCGTAGAAGAAACAAAAATGTTTTCTATAAAAACTCTTTCTATTAAATTTATAATTACATCTCTAATAGATCTTTTTAAACTTTTAAGACCCATCACTTGTCCTCAATTTTATATCCCATTCCATAAACTGATTTAATGAGATCTGGTTTTCTCGGATTTATTTCAACTTTATCACGAAGATGTGAAACGTGAACAGAAATTATTTTTCTAACATTAATAGCTTCCTCTTCCCACACACTTTCATAAATTTCATTTGAAGAAAAAACTCTTCCAGGATTCTTCATAAGTAAATACAATATTTTATACTCGTATGGGGTTAAACTAACTACTTCATCTTCAACCCTAACTTCTTTCGACTTATCAAAGATGCTAACTCTTCCAATTTTTAAATCACCTGTTTGTATATTAGAAGCTCCAAGAGAAAAATATCTTCTTATTAGAGAATTTACTCTTGCCGTTAGCTCCACAGCATTAAAAGGCTTTGTTATGTAATCATCTGCTCCTACATTTAACCCTACAATTTTATCAGTAACCTCACTTTTTGCAGAAAGAATTATTATAGGTATATTCGTAATTTCTCTCATCTTCATGATAAGTGAAATACCATCCATAACAGGCATCATTATATCAACTATGGCAAGATGAATCTCATTTTTTTCTACTATTTTAAGAGCAGACATTCCATCTGTGGCAGTAAAAACATTATGTCCATCTGCCTTCAAATAAATTTCTATTGCACCTAAAATATCTTTTTCATCATCGCAAACTAGTATATTGTAATTCATAATCATCATCCTTTACCATTTTTTATAATGTAAACTAATTGTTCTTCTATAAAATTTAATATATAATACAACAGAGGTGTTTAATGAAGTTTTTAAATAATCGTATAGATAAAATCAAAGATAAAAAAGTTTTTACTTTCTTTGACAAATTGACATATAGAATATTAAACCACGACATTCTATCCTATGGTGCGAGTTTAACTTACTTTTTAGTTCTATCAGTATTTCCTTTTTTAATATCTCTTATTAACGCAATTAACTTCTCGGGAATACTCAATCTAAAATATATTTTTTCAATGCTAGAAGTCTTGCCAGCGGATATACAAAATACTGTAACAACCTTTCTTAAAGAATTACAAAATGCATCTTCAAGTTCATTTTTCACAATTTCATTTATAGCAGGTCTTTTTACTGCATCAACTGCAGTATTTAAGCTAATTAAAATAATAAATCTATCCTATGGATTTTCAGAAAAAAGAAATTTTTTCAAACTTAGATTCTTAGCTTTAATTTTTACCATATCTCTAATCATAATGTTTTTTATGCTTATATTTACGCAAATATTTGGAGAAATAATTTATAAAACTGTAATGAGTTATTTAGGTGCTGAAAGTGCAGTCTTTAACAAAATATGGAGCCTTGGTAAAAATGTAATCCCACTTGGCTATATGCTAATAATTTTTATGCTTTTATATAAATTTTCTCCTTCAGATAGCAAGGAACATATGATAACCTTTAAAGGAGTTCTACCTGGAGCAGTATTCTCAACACTTGGAGTAATTATAGTTTCTATTGTATTTGGGTTTTATGTATCAAATTTCGGAAAATATTCCATAACATATGGATCTCTTGGTGGTATTATCGTATTTTTAGTTTGGTTATACTTATTATCTGTAATTATTTTAATAGGTGCAGAAATAAATTCCACAATTTATTCAATGAAATACTTTAAAACGCTAAATATTTGGCCAAGACATGACTCCATGTTTAAAAATATAAAAGACTAAGCAACTTCTGTGGCTGCAACAAGTGCAGTCACTTTTTTTATTCCATTTACCTTTGCAATTTTTGTCAGTTCCCTTAAAGTTGATCCTGTAGTTATGACATCATCTACAATAATAATTTCGTCTACTTTATTAAGTACTCCAAAGGAATTTTTTAAATTCTTTTCTCTATCCTTTTTAGTAAGTCCAACTTGAAATTTAGTATCCCTGGTTTTTATAAATATATCTTCACATTTCATATCCGTATTTTTTGCAATTTTTTCTGCCAACATTTTAGACTGATTAAACCCTCTTTGTGATTCTCTTATTTTATACATGGGTACGTAAGTTAAAACTTCTTTGGACAAATTTTTTTCCAAAAGTTTTTCAGTCATAATTTCTGATATTATGTCTTTATAAGATAATTTTTCATAAAACTTAAACTGAATTATAAGTTTTTTCATTAGCCCAGAATAAGTCGAGGCAACTATTAATTCATCTAGCCCTTCTATATCATAATAATATCTTGGATTTCTATCAATTAATTCATCGCAGTCTTTGCACAGTCCATAAGTATTTACTTTCTTTCCGCAATTTGGGCAATTAAACTCTCTTATTTTCATTTGCCAACCTCAATTTCTTTGACAAATTTGAATATCTGTGTACAGTTTTATTATTTTCAATCATTTTTACCAAATATTCACTTTTTCCAACTAAAACCACTGCCTTTGTTGCCCTCGTAATTGCAGTGTATATTAAATTTCTCGTTTGAAGCATTGGCGCTGCACGAAATAATGGTATTACAACTACTGGAAATTCACTGCCCTGAGATTTATGAATAGTCATAGCATAGGCAAGAGTGAGTTCATCTAAATTTTCAGAATTATATTCTACACTCCTCACGTCATCAAAAATAACTGTAACTTTTTTATTTTCTCTGTCAATTTTTGAAATATAACCTAAATCTCCATTGAAAACACCTTTCTCTACATCTTCATAAAATCCATTTTCAACTTTTGACTCAAGCTCATAATTATTTTTAGTCTGAAGAACTCTGTCGCCCAATTTGAATTTTTTGCCTGCGAATTCTAAGTGTTCTTCACTTTTATTCAAATGTTCTTGTAAAACTTTATTCAAATTAATTGTACCATGATTTCCCTTTTTAGTTGGAGTTAAAACCTGCACATCAGATTCACTTACATTAAAATAATTTGGAAGTCTGCTCTTAACAAGGTCTTTTATAATCTCAAGTCCCTTTATCTCCCCTCTTTCAGAAATCATAAAAAAATCTCCAACATTTAAAATAGGCATCTTGCCATTGTTTATAAGATGGGCATTTTTTACTATCATAGATTTCTCAGACTGCCTAAAAATTTCTTCTAAATTTACAGATTTAATTGCCTTTGACTTTAAAATATCCGAAAGAACGTTTCCCGCTCCCACAGACGGAAGTTGGTCTTTATCGCCAACTAAAATAAGTCTTGTTGGGCTTTCAATAGACTTTAAAAGTGTTTCCATTAAAAGTATGTCCACCATACTAACCTCATCTACAATTAAAACATCACAATCAAGCTCTTCAATATCTGAAAAATCCATGTCGCCAGCAAACCCAATCTCCAAAAGTTTGTGAATCGTAAAAGCATCACGATCAGTCTGCTCTTTCATTCTCTTTGCTGCTCTTCCTGTTGGCGCAGCAAGTTTTATAACTTTATCCATGGACTCAAAAATATCTATTAAAACTTTAAGTGTCGTTGTCTTTCCTGTTCCTGGGCCCCCAGTTATAACAAAAACACCGCTATTTATGGATTCTTTTACGGCTCTTTTTTGAGAAGAAGAAAGTTCTATACCTCTAAACTTTTCAGTATCAGAAATTTTTTCATCAATTTCTATATCTTCATCAAAGGAAATATTTAAATCATTTAATTTTCCAGCAACATAATTTTCAGCAGCAAGATACCTCGCAATATAACAGTTATAATTCTCTCCATCTTTTTCAACAAAAAAATTTTTTTCAAGAGTTAAAGTCCTTGCAATCTCATCGGCATTTTCAAATTCTAAATTTAAAATTTTCTCAGAAACCTCTATAAGTTTATCCAAGGGTAAATAAGTATGTCCATCTCGATTTGCAAGTAAAAGTGTGTACTTTAGTCCAGCAATTTTTCTAGAATAAGAATTCTTATCTATGCCAATAGTTTGCGCAATTTCATCTACTTTTTTAAAACCAAGTCCCTTCACTTTTCCTATTAAATCATAGGGATTTTTCATCACTACATCTATGGAGTTATCTCCATATTCCTTATATATTTTTAAAATTGCAGAAGTAGAAAGATTATATTGTGAAAAATGTAAAAATATTTTTCGCATAGCATATTGCTTATCCAAAGCTTCTTTTATATCTCTATACTTTTTCTTGCCAATACCTTCAACAGAAAGGAGCTTTTCAGGATTCTTTTCTATAACTTCTAGGGTTTCATCCTTAAATTTATCTACAATCCTCTTAGCCATTTTCTCGCCAATATGAGGTATCATTGAACTTGAAAGATAATTTATTATTGCAGCATCGCCCTCTGGAGATATTTCTTCTAAACTTGTAAAAGCAAATTGTTCACCATATTTGTTGTGATATGTAAAATCTCCAATAAATTTATAATGAAAATTATTTTTAAAAATCGCCGCACTGCCAACAATTACAAAATCTCCATCTTCTGAATTTATTTTCGCAACAGTATAGCCATTTTCTTCATTTCTAAAAATTATTCTTTCCACAATTCCTTCAAGAGTAATCAACTAAAACACCTCTTCAATATTGTATCAATAATTCACAATTAAATACAGAAAATAATTTTGACGCTTTTTTCAAAATAAGTTTTAAAAACTTAAAAATTTTTTATGCATTAAAAGCTAAAAAAAAGAGGCCAACGCCTCTTTCTAAAAATTTTAATAAAAGTCATCATCAGACTTTCTCTTTTGTCTTTCATATTCTTTTCTGTAATCTCCTTTGGGAAAATAAAATTCTTCGCCATAATCATCTTTTATAGAATCTTTCCCAGAAGGTTCTTTAGGTATTATAATAGCAAGAATAATATACGCCCAAATACTAAGTCCACCTGGGACAATTAACAAAAATGCAAGAACTCTTACAATAGTTGAATCTATTCCAAAATACTCTGCAATACCTCCACAAACTCCTGCAAATATTCTGTCCTCCCTAGACCTATAAAGCTTTTTCATTTCGCACTTCCTTTGTATCGATAAAATATTTAAACTATTATTTAATAAATTTCTACCCAGAATAAATCTTTTTATTCAACACTTGCTAGTAGCTCTCCACTTTCAACCATGTCACCTTCTCGAACAAAAACATTGTTAATCTTCCCATCTACATTAGCAACAATATTTGTTTCCATTTTCATAGCTTCCGCTATAAATAATTTATCCCCTTTTTTAACACTGTCGCCTTCAGAAACTAAAACTTTTACAATTTTCCCCGGAATAGATGACCCAATTTCTTTTTCATTTTTTGGATCTGCATAAATCTTTTCATCTTTATCATTTTCGAAATCTTTTACAGTTTTATCTTTTATGTTTACAGTTCTTCTTGATCCATTTATTTCAAAAGTTAAATTTCTAGTTCCATCATCTAAAAGTTTTCCTATTTCAATTAAAGTAACTATTAAAGTTTTTCCCTCTTCAATAGAAATCTCTGCCGTTTCCCCTTCCATAAGTCCATGGAAAAATACATCAGATCCAACTCTAGAAACTTCACCATTTTCCTTTATATAATCAATATAATCATCAAATACTTTTGGGTAAAGTGCAGATGAAATCAAATCTTCTTCGCTTGGTTCAATCCCCTTTTCTTCCAAATGTATTTTTATTTTGTCAAAATCCTCGTCCTCCAAAAGTTCGCCTGGGCGAACTGTAACTTCCTTTTCTCCTTTTAAAATCATTTCTTGGAGATCCTTAGGAAATCCTCCATAAGGTTGTCCCATCATTCCTCTAAAATAAGTCATCACAGAATCTGGATAATCGAGATTCTTTCCTTTTTCTAAAATATTTTCTGGAGTTAAGTCATTTTGCACCATGAAAATTGCAAAGTCGCCCACCATTTTTGATGAAGGTGTTACTTTTACAATATCCCCTACCATTTCATTTACACTCTTGTACATTTCTTTTACATCTTTAAACTTGTGTCCAAGGCCAAAACTTTCAACCTGTGGTTTTAAATTTGAATACTGTCCTCCAGGAATTTCATATTTATAAATTTCTGTAGTTCCAGATTTTAAATCAGATTCAAAGTTTTCATAAACTGGTCTTACTGCTGCCCAATATTTTGAGATTTCTTCAGCTTTATCTAAGTCAATTTTTGTATCTCTATTAGTGTTTTTAAGTGCAGCTACAACAGAGTTAAGAGCAGGTTGAGAAGTAAGTCCACTCATAGAGTTTACCGCTGTGTCGACAATATCAACTCCAGCTTCTGTCGCTTGTAAAATTGTAGCAACACCATTTCCAGTAGTATCATGAGTGTGAAGGTGAATTGGCACACCAACTTCTTCTTTTAAATTCTTAATTAATTTTTTTGCTGCATAAGGTTTTAAAAGTCCAGACATATCTTTTATTCCAATAATTTGTGCCCCTGTCCTTTCAAGTTCTTTTGCCAAGTCCACATAATATTTTATAGAATACTTGTCCTTCTTTTCATCTAAAATATCTCCAGTATAACACATTGTAGCTTCTGCTATTTTTCCATTTTTAAGAACTTCATCAATGGAAAGTTGCATGCCTGGAAGCCAGTTAAGTGAATCAAAAATTCTAAATAAATCAATTCCATTTTTTGAAGATTCTTTTATAAATTTCACTACAACATTATCAGGATAATTTTTATAACCAACAGTGTTGTTTCCACGAATTAGCATTTGCAAAAGCATATTTGGCATTTTGTCACGCAAAATTTTAAGCCTTTCCCATGGGTCTTCATGTAAAAATCTGTAAGCTACATCAAAAGTTGCTCCGCCCCACATTTCAACAGAAAAAAGTTCTCCCATGTTATAATTTAAAGCTTCTGCAATTTTAACTAAATCCACTGTCCTCATTCTCGTAGCCATAAGTGATTGATGTGCATCACGCATAGTGGTATCTGTCAATAGAAGTTTCTCTTCTTGTAAAATATAATTCTTTAAACCATCTGCACCAAGCTTGTCAAAAATTTGCTTGTATCCTTCAAATTCTTTTTTCTCAAATTTTGGAACTTGTGGAACATCAAAATTTTTCTTTAAAACTTTTTTGTCATTTACAATTTTTTCTCCAAGCATCTTCATAATCCTAAGCTCTTTATCCCTAGAGTTTTCTATCTCAAATAATTCCGGATGCTCTTCTATAAATCCAGTTTCACAAGTTCCCTTTTTAAATTCTTCTGTATTTAAAACATTTAATAAAAATCCAATATTTGTCTTAACTCCACCTATTTTTAACTCGGAAAGAGATCTTTTTGCTTTTCTAATAGTGTCTTCCCAAGTTCTCGCTTCTGTAATAACCTTAACGAGAAGTGAATCATAGTATGGAGAAATAACTGCACCTGTAAATCCATTTCCACCATCAAGTCTTACTCCAAACCCAGAAGACGATCTGTATAAATTAATTTGTCCAGTGTCTGGCATAAAATTATTTAGAGGGTCTTCAGTCGTCACACGACACTGGATAGAAAAGCCTCTGTGTACTATTTCATCTTGGCTCTTTATTCCAACTTTGTCACTTGAAAGTTTATAGCCTTCTGCTATTAAAATTTGTGACTGAACAATATCTATATCAGTGCACATTTCCGTTACAGTGTGTTCAACTTGAATACGAGGATTAACTTCTATGAAAAAGTGATCGCCCTTTGAATCAACTAAAAATTCAACAGTACCTGCATTTGAATATCCAATAGATTTTGCAATTTTTAGTGCGTCTTCACAAATTTCTTCTCTAAGAGATTTTGGAAGTGAAAAAGCAGGTGTGTATTCAATTACTTTTTGATGTCTTCTTTGAATAGAACAATCTCTTTCATAAAGATGAACAATATTTCCGTATTCATCGCCTAAAATTTGCACTTCAATATACTTTGGCTTGTCAAGATATTTTTCTATGAACATTGAATCATCGCCAAAGGCTTTTTTGGCTTCATTCTTTGCAGACTGAAACTTTTCTAAAAGTTCATCTTCGCTTTCAGCAATTCTCATTCCTCTTCCACCGCCGCCTGCAGCAGCCTTAATCATAACTGGATATCCACATGATTTTGCAAATAAAATAGCATCCTCTTCACTCTTTATTGGCTTTTCAATTCCAGGAATTGTTGCAACACCTGCTTCTTTTGCAACGATTTTAGACGTTATTTTATCTCCAAGTTTTTCCATAACTTCTGATCTTGGTCCAATAAAAGCAATCCCTTCTTCTTCGCATTTTCGTGCAAATTCAGGATTTTCAGATAAAAAACCATATCCAGGATGAATCGCATCTACACCTTTTTTCTTAGCAAGACTTATGATTTCATCAATATCAAGATAGGCATCAAGAGGAGATTTGCCTTTGCCAATTAAATAAGACTCGTCTGCCTTAGTTCTAAAAAGTGAAAGTCTGTCTTCTTCAGAATAAATTGCAACTGAACGAATCCCCATTTCTCTTGCTGCTCTAAATATTCTAATTGCAATTTCTCCACGATTCGCTACTAAAATTCTCTTAAACTTTTTCATGTTTTCCTCCCTTTTAGTTTTCCATATTATACATCAAATATGAAGTAAAGTGTAGAATGAATGGATAATAAAGATTTTTTATAAATTGTATACATAATTAGCCACCCATACACATAAAAAGCATTTCTAATGTACAATGTAATAAAACAAAAATACAAATGAGTACCCATTAAGATGCAAGATAACAATAACAGGCTCTTAATATCTCTAGGGAAGTAAATCTATAACAGATATTTTTATGTGAAAAAAATTATCAACATTACGCTAAATTAAATAAGATAAGTTAATATCCTAACCTTTCATGACGATTACATCTACTTATTTTTATTATACTAACAACAACTAATATTGTACTTTATAATCTTAATCTAAAAATTTAATTAGCATATCCATACTTGCAATACAATGATTAGTTATAATATACTTTTCAAAATTATACATCCGTAGTTTTTAAATAATCATTTTAAACTACTTTAATTCAATAATTTTTGATACAATCTTTTCCGTCTCTTTACTTAAATTATGAGTTACCATAAGCACTGTTAACCCTTGATTCTCAAACAAATATTTTCTATATATTTTGCATTATATTTATCTATATTAGATAAACCTTCATCTATAATTAATACCGTTTCTTTATGATATAACGCTCTTGCAATTGCTATTCTTTGAATTTCCCCCTTTGAAAACTTTATATTATCACTATCTACTTCTGTATTTTCTCTAAGAGGTAATGATTCTATAACACTATGTAGTCTACCTATCTTTATAATTTCATTAAATAAGTTTTTATCATACTCTTTATTCAAAATAATATTATCTTTAATAGTTCCTAGAAACATATAAGGGTCCTGCGATATATATGAAATGCCCTTATCCAAGTTTAAATCTTTATAATCTATATCATCCCAAAAAATATCTCCTTTATAATTCTCTAAAGAACCAAAAATTATATTTAGTAAAGTTTTTTTCCCTACTCCACTTTTCCCAGAGATGATATACTTTCCACCTGCATTAAATATAATATCTGGAAATTTAATTTGTTCATTACCATAATTATAAGATAAATTTTTCAGTTTAATAGATTCTCTTAAAATTATCTTATCCCTTGGATTCGCTTTTTCCATTAGACTGTACTTCTTTAACAAAAAATTAGATGATATCGCTTCAGCATAACTCTCTCCAAACTCCTCCAATGAATTAAATAATTGTCCAGATATACTCACAACTGAAATAATTGATCCTAAAGACACTTTCCCTTTGTAAGATAAAATACCAGTTATTACTAATATAATAATCTGACTAAATATATTCATAATACTCACAATAAAATTGGACTTCGTTATGCATTTCGTCTGTTCAACTTTAGCTTTCTTAATCAAATCCGAATACTTTTCACTAATATTATAAAGCATATTTTCTGCTCTAAAATGCTTTAACACTTTGCTTCCTTTTAGCCAAATTGTTATATTTCTTTGCAATGATTCATTAGCAAAAGAAACTTCATCAGTAGTTTTTTTTATTCTATCTTCAAAAAGTTTAGGAATTTTAATCATCACAATACCTAAAATTGTTGATACTATAAATATAATATAGTGGAATTTGATAAGCGCAAGTGTTACAAAAATAATGGTACTTAATATAGAAAAAAATTTTAATAACGAACCAAGACTCTTCTCTGTTAATATAATGTCATTAGTCATCATATTTATGTATTTAGAAAAGTCAACAATCCCTTCATTGTTATTTAAGTCATCACAAACTCTTCCTACACTTAGGGTTCGTGATTTTTTAGAAAGTAACTGTAAAAATATTTGTTCCTTTATGTTAGCGTAATTTCTGAAAAAAACTGATATTGTCCAAAAAATGTAACTATTATTAAATAATTAATGAAGGAGAACACATTGCCCTCGATAAGCCTATCTACACTTGTAGCTAGCTGCAATGCAACCACTATATCCATAGCTGGATATAGTATATATAATTACCAAAAAAACAAACTTTTTTACCTCTATTTGCAATAAATCTGTAATTTTCATAATATTCAAGCCTTTTAAATTTGCCTATCCACCATTTTAGTTTTCTCTGTCTTCAACAAACAAACTATTACAGTAATAACAATACATATTATAATAAAAAATATATTTAAATATAGACACACTTTAATTGGAAGATTTGCTCCTATAGTAATTTCATTTATACTAAATTCCTTGGTAAATTTAACCAACATTATAGAAATTACCATAATTATCATAATATTGGCGGAAAAAATAGTAGCCAGAATTTCTACTAAATTTTCTAGAATTATTTCCCCTCTAGTAAAGCCCATTCTAAATAATAATTTAAAATCATCTTCTTTAAAAGAAATTAAAGATATTATATTTTGAGCAATAATTACCAACGCTAAAATCATACAAGGGAAATAAAGAAATTTTATTGTTGTAAATTCATGATCAGAAAAATTCTTTAAGTATTCGTTTACATCTTCTGAACCTGTCAAAACTCTTGAACTTGGTAAAATTTTTTTAACTTTCTTTTCTAATTCAGCCTTTCCAATGCTTGAGTTACTCATATATAACTTGTTATCAATCTTTTCAAGTCCTTGCAAGAATTCATTTGAATTATAGTCAATATATATTTTCGGCAATAACAGGTAAGGCACAGATTTAAAAACTGCTACCACATTATATGTCTTCTCTTCTCCATTATAATATGTAATTTTTATTTCATCTCCAAGTTCATAATCATTACTTGCACCAATCTTATTTTTAGATATATTATCTATACTTCCTGCCTCGAGGTCTAAATTAACCATAAGACTCTTATCATTAATGTAATTAACTCCTACATAATGATCATCTTCTGCAGCATCATAATAGCTTAAAGTGTTTGTAATTATTAAATCTTGTGTACCCTTAATCTCTAATAGCTTTTCTTGAGCATAAGCATCTATTTTTGTTGGATTTATAATGGCATATATCCCTTCTCCCATTTTCTTATTTTGAGCATTATACTCTCTATTCATCCTTACTACACTTACCTCTGAAAAAAGTGCAAAAATCGAAGGTATTATAACTGCTAAAAGAATGGGTGTGGCAAGCGAAAGATTTTTTTGTGTATTCATTAAAACTCGACCTCTACAATAAGAAGCTAATGCCGAATTTTTTAACACCAAGACTTTTGCTATTAAACTAGAAAATTTCGGAATCAATATAGGGGCCACAATTATAACAAGAGCTATCGCTAAAGCTCCAACTCCTTGAATATCTATTATAGTCCCTGTTTCTACCGGCTTAATTAAAGTATAATATAGAAATATGAAAAATAATATTAAACCAATAATAGCTCTTAGAATAATATTTCTCTTGCTAAGAGTTGCTATCTCGTTTGATTTAATAAATAGATCTATAGGTCTTGTCTTTATAACATTTATGCTTGCTGTTAAACTTGCTATAATAACCATAACAAAAATAGCTAATAAACTTATTACGCTAGATTGTAATCCTGGTCTTAGATTAACCATTAAAAGACTATCATATCCTGGCTTGAAAATAAAATAAAAGAAAAACTTTACATAAGCTTTTATAAAAAACCTAGACAAAAATATTCCAAGAACCGAAGCTATAATATTTAAAATTAAAGTTCTAAATAAAAGAATTTCAATAATCTCTTTATTATTTAGACTATTAAGTTTTAAAAGAGCCCAATCTTTATCTTCCTGCTTTATTGAAAAATAAATTGTCCCTACTAAAAGTAAAAACCCAAAAAATAAAATCATTAAAAATTGAAGTTGAGATCCATTCACTAAGTCTCCAAGTATAAGATTATTTTTTTTTCTATTAAATGTAGAAAAAATTAAATCATTATTTGGGTTTAATGTAGCCAAATACCACGCAGATGTTAAACTTAGTGTTATAGAAATTAAGGTCATAGCTAAAAACATCCATAAGTTAACTAGCTTATTTTTCCAAATCATCCTTATAGCAATTTTTACTTTCATCTTAATCTTTCCCTCCTAATTTCTTGTTTTCTTCAAGATCTGTAAAAATTTCTAAAATCTCTCCGATGCTTGGCTTATTAATTTCTTGACTAATCTGACCATCAAGCAAAAATAGTACTCTGTCCATTTGAATCGCTACGTTAGGGTCGTGTGTTACAACTATAGTGCTTGTACCTATATCATTCAGCTTTTTCATTTCCTCCAAAACATTGTAAGAAGAATTGGTATCCAGTGCCCCTGTAGGTTCGTCTGCAAAAATAAGGTCTGGTTTAAATAAAAGAGCCCTGGCTATGGCAACTTTTTGTCGTTGACCACCAGACAATTCTGCTGGATAAGACTTCTCTTTACCACTTAAATTTAACAGATTCAAAGTTTCTTCTAATTCTTTCATATTTAGTCTTTTTTTGATAAGACTATTTTTCAGCTCAATGTTTTCTTCTACATTTAAGACAGGAATTAAGTTAATATCTTGAAATATAAAGTCAAAATTTTTTCTATACAGTTCATTTAACTCTCTTGCGGAAAGCGACCTAATATCTTTGTTTAAAAATAAAATCTCCCCTCTACTAGCTCTTATCAT
>OCRJ01000068.1_pt1 | contig 27485 bp, 20 predicted proteins | sample 1502901 | NCBI WGS metagenome assembly OCRJ01 (sample SAMN00990124, study PRJEB22392) | human gut metagenome | reverse complement strand
ATTTTATCGACAAATAAAATGTGTCAAACTAGGGCATACATGATTAAGGAAAGATAAGCTGTCATGTGTTTGAACTTCAGAGAGGATAATGTTATGAAAAAAATTATGGTTATTTTCGGTACGAGACCCGAAGCAATAAAAATGGCACCATTAGTAAAAGAAATTGATCATAATGGGAACTTTGAAGCGAACATTGTGATTACAGCACAACATAGAGATATGTTAGATAGTGTGTTAAGTATATTTGATATTCAAGCTGATCATGATTTAAATATTATGCAAGATCAACAAACATTAGCAGGCCTTACGGCGAATGCGCTTGCTAAACTTGATAGCATCATTAATGAGGAACAACCGGATATGATTTTAGTACATGGTGATACTACAACGACTTTTGTAGGAAGTTTGGCAGCATTTTATCATCAAATTCCGGTAGGACATGTAGAAGCTGGACTTCGAACACATCAGAAATACTCACCATTTCCTGAAGAGTTAAATCGAGTCATGGTAAGTAATATTGCTGAATTGAATTTTGCGCCAACAGTAATTGCAGCTAAAAATTTACTTTTTGAAAACAAAGACAAAGAGCGTATCTTTATTACTGGAAATACAGTTATTGACGCATTGTCAACAACAGTTCAAAATGATTTTGTTTCAACGATTATTAATAAACATAAAGGCAAGAAAGTTATTTTACTAACAGCGCATCGTCGTGAAAATATTGGGGAACCGATGCATCAGATTTTTAAAGCAGTAAGAGATTTGGCAGATGAATATAAAGATGTTGTCTTCATTTATCCAATGCATCGTAATCCAAAGGTAAGAGCGATTGCCGAAAAATATTTATCTGGGAGAAATCGGATTGAATTAATTGAGCCATTAGATGCGATTGAGTTCCATAATTTTACAAATCAATCGTACCTCGTGCTGACAGATTCTGGTGGTATTCAAGAGGAGGCTCCTACATTTGGAAAACCTGTGTTGGTATTAAGGAATCATACAGAGCGTCCCGAAGGCGTTGAGGCGGGAACATCGAGAGTAATTGGCACAGATTATGACAATATTGTTCGAAATGTGAAACAATTGATTGAGGATGATGAAGCGTATCAACGTATGAGTCAAGCGAATAACCCATATGGTGATGGACAAGCATCACGACGTATTTGTGAAGCAATAGAATATTATTTTGGATTGCGCTCAGAAAAGCCGGATGAATTCGTACCTTTACGTCACAAATAATAAAAAACCCCTAATCATGAAGTTGGTTTAGACAACCAGCGGTGACTAGGGGTTTTTAATATATTTATTTTTGATAGTGGTAGCCAATATCATATTTGAATACTTTATTTGATAATATTGGACTTTGCTGTCCATCGTCATCACTTTTTAAACGTACATTTTTATGAGCTTCTTTAAATACATCGGAATTCAACCAATTATTAAAGCTATCTTCAGATTCCCAAATAGTTAAGATTTTAACTTCGTCTGTATCCTCAGTATTTAATGTTTTAGTGACAAACATTTGTTGGAAGCCTTCAATAGTTTCAATGCCTTGTCTATTGTAAAAACGTTCAATCGTTTCTTCCGCACTGCCTTTTTGTAATTGTAATCTATTTTCTGCCATAAACATGGGCAATCACTCCTCTATTTTATGATTTGATTTGGGTAATGTTTTTACAAATGTAAAGAGTACAGCGGTTTGTATGATAACCATTATGATTAATCCTATACGTACTGCAAGAACATCCACCATATAAATTGAAAAACCTATTACAATGTATAAGCTAATTAAAATTTTAATTTTCTGTTGTAGCGTGTAGCCTCGATGTAAATAAAAGTTTTCTACATATTCTTTATAAATTTTTTGATTAATAAGCCAATTGTAAAAGCGATCTGAACTTCGAGCAAAACAAAAAACTGCTACGAGTAAAAAAGGGGTCGTTGGCAGTAAAGGTAATACGGCACCTGCAATACCAAGCGCTGTAAATATTAAGCCAATGACGATTAAAATAAGTCGCATTGAAAAAACTCCATTCTAGTACTAATGCGCATGTAATATTGTTTTAGTAATATAACTCATGCTAAATATAATGTGTATGATAAGTGCAATGACTCAGTAAAATGAAACGTTGTTGAATTATTCTTGTCCCATTAACGCATTTTAAGCGCGACTTTCATAACAACCAAACTATTTAATGAGAATTATTCTCAAGTATTATAGTTATATTATGTGTTTTATTTTTGAAAAGTGCAATATGTTTTCGAAAATAAGATTATTTTTATGTGCAAAAACGACGCAAAAGTTTTAAAAATGAGACTTCTGTGAGCTGATTATTTTATAAAATGTAAACGCTTACTATATAATGTGAATCATATCGTTTAAAAGCATTATTAAATATGATGCTAAGAGATTTATATTATAGCCAATAAACAAAGGAGAGATAATATGGCAGTAAACGTTCGAGATTATATTGCAGAGAATTATGGTTTATTTATCAATGGGGAATTTGTTAAAGGTAGCAGTGACGAAACAATCGAAGTGACTAATCCAGCAACTGGAGAAACACTATCACATATTACAAGAGCAAAAGATAAAGATGTCGATCATGCAGTCAAAGTGGCGCAAGAGGCATTTGAATCATGGTCATTAACTTCTAAATCAGAACGTGCACAAATGTTGCGTGATATTGGTGATAAATTAATGGCACAAAAAGATAAAATTGCAATGATTGAAACATTAAATAATGGTAAACCGATTCGTGAGACAACAGCAATTGATATTCCATTTGCTGCAAGACATTTCCATTATTTCGCAAGTGTTATTGAAACAGAAGAAGGTACAGTGAATGATATCGATAAAGACACAATGAGTATCGTACGACATGAGCCGATTGGCGTCGTAGGTGCTGTTGTTGCTTGGAACTTCCCAATGCTATTAGCTGCATGGAAGATTGCGCCAGCCATTGCTGCAGGTAATACAATTGTGATTCAACCTTCGTCTTCAACACCATTAAGTTTATTGGAAGTTGCTAAAATTTTCCAAGAGGTATTACCTATGCAATTTTCAATCATGATGGTGTAGATAAATTATCATTTACGGGCTCAACTGATGTAGGTTATCAAGTTGCCGAAGCTGCAGCAAAACATCTAGTACCCGCTACATTAGAGCTTGGTGGTAAAAGCGCCAATATCATATTAGATGATGCTAATTTAGACATTGCAGTTGAAGGTATTCAGTTAGGTATTTTATTCAACCAAGGTGAAGTATGTAGTGCAGGTTCTCGATTATTAGTTCATGAAAAAATTTATAATCAATTGGTGCCACGTTTACAAGAGGCATTTTCAAATATTGAAGTTGGAGACCCACAAGATGAAGCTACACAAATGGGTAGTCAAACTGGTAAGGATCAATTAGATAAAATTCAATCATATATTGATGCAGCAAAAGAATCAGATGCACAAATTTTAGCAGGCGGTCATCGCTTAACTGAAAATGGATTAGATAAAGGGTTCTTCTTTGAGCCGACATTAATTGCTGTGCCAGACAATCATCACAAATTAGCACAAGAAGAAATATTTGGACCAGTGTTAACAGTTATTAAAGTGAAGGACGATCAAGAAGCAATTGATATAGCTAATGATTCTGAGTATGGTTTAGCAGGCGGTGTATTTTCTCAAAATATCACACGTGCATTAAATATTGCTAAAGCTGTACGTACAGGACGTATTTGGATTAACACTTACAACCAAGTACCAGAAGGCGCACCATTTGGTGGTTATAAAAAATCAGGTATCGGTCGAGAAACTTATAAAGGTGCGTTAAGTAACTATCAACAAGTTAAAAATATTTATATTGATACAAGCAATGCTTTAAAAGGTTTGTACTAGAATAAATATCGTTTCTGAAGCGTGTTTGTAGGTCAGTCTAGCGGTAAGTCTTAACATTTAACGGCGTTGTTTAGATTTTAAGCAAAACAAAATATATAGGAACACGTATCATGATATTAGGATATAATGACTAAAATAATAGCAGTAGGATGGTTTTTAATTGCAAATCATCTTACTGCTTTTTTTAATTATGCTAATTTGCGATGCGGCTATTATAAGGACAGAGTTGTTTATTAATTATGGTGATTTAGAAATATGAAGTTCAATATGCAAAGTCATCGTTTGTTTTAATATGTGGAACAATCATTAAAGTTATTGTGATTTTTTGAACTTAATGAAACTAAACAATAAATTTGAGATACTTTTTTGTCATTTTTATGTAACTAACACAATAATCTCGTACATTATTAAAATTTTCTATATGATAGGGATAAAGTAAAGAGCGAGTGTGCTGTAAAAGTTTTTCCAAGGTGATATTACATAAAGGTATAAAGGGTAAAGATTAATGAGTTGTCATGTGAAGAACGATGGTGTATAAATTATGGTTAATTACGGAAGCATTAATATTAATCTGAGAAGCTATAAAGAATTATTTTTAAAAGCGACAATATTAAATACGACGCATTTATTTAGGAGTGGCAAACGTATGAATGGGAAAAAGGCGAATACGATAAACAGATACAAATATTTTCATCATGTCAATCATCAAAAAATTCAACAAAGTTCTAAAAAGACGTTGTGGGCATCACTAATCATCACATTGTTATTTACAGTGATTGAATTTGTCGGAGGTTTAGTATCTAATTCATTGGCATTACTGTCAGATTCATTTCATATGCTTAGTGATGTATTAGCACTTGGTTTATCTATGTTGGCCATTTATTTTGCAAGTAAAAAGCCGACTGCACGATACACATTTGGATATTTAAGATTTGAGATATTAGCTGCATTTTTAAATGGTTTAGCATTAATTGTAATTTCAATCTGGATTTTATATGAAGCTATTGTACGTATTATTTATCCGCAACCAATTGAAAGTGGCATTATGTTTATGATTGCTAGTATTGGTTTACTCGTTAATATTATTTTGACAATTATCCTTGTAAGGTCTTTAAAACAAGAAGACAATATCAATATTCAAAGTGCATTATGGCATTTCATGGGAGACTTATTGAACTCTATTGGTGTCATCGTTGCAGTTGTATTGATTTACTTTACAGGATGGCGCATCATCGACCCAATCATTAGTATTGTAATTTCACTCATCATTTTACGTGGTGGTTATAAAATTACGCGTAATGCGTGGTTAATTTTAATGGAAAGTGTGCCTCAACATTTGGATACTGATCAAATTATGGCAGATATTAAAAACATAGATGGCATATTAGATGTACATGAATTTCATTTGTGGAGTATTACAACAGAGCATTATTCATTAAGTGCCCATGTTGTGTTAGATAAAAAATATGAGGGTGATGATTATCAAGCGATTGATCAAGTATCATCATTGTTGAAAGAAAAATATGGCATTGCACATTCAACGTTGCAAATTGAAAACTTGCAATTGAATCCATTAGATGAGCCATACTTCGACAAATTAACATAAATAAAACATTGTACAGGCTGGGACATAAATCAATGTTCTATGCTCTACGAAGTTATATTGGCAGTAGTTGACTGAACGAAAATGCGCTTGTAACAAGCTTTTTTCAATTCTAGTCAGGGGCCCCAACACAGAGAATTTCGAAAAGAAATTCTACAGGCAATGCAAGTTGGGGTGGGACAACGAAATAAATTTTGCGAAAATATCATTTCTGTCCCACTCCCACGTTTGTTTTGGATTATGTTGCATCATTTAAATGATTTTCGTCAATTTCTTTGATGCTATCTACATCTAACACGACATCTTTAGGTTTCAAAATATGAATATGTTTTTCATCATTTGTATGTAAAATGCGTTCTATGATGTATCTTTGACCGGCCATTGTTTCTACAGCAATCTTTTTGTTTCTAGCTAAACTTGCTACGACAGATTCTTTATCCATAATGATAGCCCCCTATATATATGTTTATTTACTTATACCCTAACATGATTTTTATACTCTTTGAAAATATATTTTACAGAATTTTATCTAAATATTTAAAAAAATCGCTCAATATCCTTGTAATCCGATAAGAATTATAGTAATATTTTTTCAACCATTGTTATAGGAGGTCTTATTAATGACATTATTTTTATTAGAAGCTAACAATCTTGATTTTGCATCAACGAAAGAAGAACTAGAAGCAAAGGCAGCATCACTATCTACGAAGACAATTCCAACATTAATTGAAGTACAAGCTACTGAAAATTTAACTCATGGTTATTTTATTGTGGAAGCAAATGACGAAGCAGAAGCTAAACAATTTTTAACAGAAGCAGATATTAGTATTCAATTAGTCAAAGAAGTACGCTTAGTTGGTAAAGATTTAGATGAAGTTAAAAATGGTGATGCACATGTTGATTACCTTGTAACTTGGAACATTCCGGAAGGCATTACGATGGATCAATATTTAGCACGTAAAAAGAAAAATTCTGTTCATTATGAAGAAGTGCCAGAAGTTGAATTTAAACGCACATATGTATGTGAAGATATGTCTAAATGTATTTGTTTATACAACGCACCTGATGAAGAAGCGGTACGTCGCGCGCGAAAAGCAGTTGATACACCGATTGATGGCATCGAAAAACTTTAATAAGACAACAAGTTGATGAGATATATGTATATAGGTTTGACGTGGATTTCGATTGCAGTTAATTAGAATAGCTCAATGCTATAAATGTAAGTAGTTGATATGAAGAAACTAATGAACTAAATGCAAGTATTGTCTAAAACAATCATTTTATTGAAATTTAGTAGAGCTGAAATTAATATAACGTCGTTAATTGAATAACGCTTATGTTATAAGAGCACTCATACCAAACCATAATCATCTATAGATATAACAATTCACGATATAAGGGCTGTGTTTGGCATAGCCCTTTAGATATACACTTAATTCCTATTAAAATAGTAGGGATTAAAAGGGGGCTTGTCATGATTAAAATTCAACAATTACAACATCACTTTGGATCACTTAAAGTAATTCATAACTTTAATTTGGACATTAGCAAGGGAGAAATAGTCACTTTCATAGGGAAAAGTGGTTGCGGAAAGTCTACTTTACTCAATATTATCGGTGGATTTATTCATCCATCGTCTGGTCGTGTCATTATTGATAACGAAATTAAACAACAGCCATCTCCAGATTGTTTAATGCTATTTCAACATCATAATTTGCTGCCATGGAAAACGATTAATGACAACATTAGGATTGGATTTCAACAGAAAATTAGTGATGAAGAGATTAACGCACAGCTTAAATTAGTTGATTTAGAAGACAGGGGAAAGCATTTTCCCGAGCAACTGTCCGGGGGTATGAAACAACGTGTGGCACTATGTCGAGCGCATGTGCATAAGCCTAACGTTATATTGATGGATGAGCCATTAGGTGCATTAGATGCATTTACACGTTATAAACTTCAGGATCAACTAGTGCAACTAAAACATAAAACGCAATCAACTATTATTTTAGTGACGCATGACATTGATGAAGCTATTTATCTTTCCGACCGCATTGTTCTGTTAGGTGAAGGGTGCAATATTATTTCTCAATATGAAATTACAGCATCACATCCACGCAGTCGTAATGATAGCCACCTACTTAAGATTCGTAATGAAATTATGGAAACATTTGCATTGAATCATCATCAAGTTGAACCTGAATATTATTTATAAGGAGTGAGTGACGATGAAAAGGTTAAGCATAATCGTCATCATTGGAATCTTTATAATTACAGGATGTGATTGGCAAAGGACGTCTAAAGAACCGTCTAAAAATGCCCAAAATCAGCAAGTGATTAAAATTGGATATTTGCCGATTACACATTCAGCTAATTTGATGATGACTAAAAAATTATTATCACAATACAATCATCCGAAATATAAACTAGAATTAGTTAAATTCAATAATTGGCCAGATTTAATGGACGCATTAAACAGTGGTCGTATTGATGGTGCATCAACTTTAATAGAGCTAGCGATGAAATCAAAACAGAAGGGCTCAAATATAAAGGCTGTGGCATTGGGCCATCATGAAGGCAATGTCATTATGGGACAAAAAGGTATGCACTTAAATGAATTTAATAATGGCGATGATTACCATTTTGGTATACCACATCGTTATTCAACACATTATCTTTTACTTGAGGAATTACGTAAACAATTAAAGATTAAACCGGGGCATTTTAGCTATCATGAAATGTCGCCAGCAGAAATGCCAGCCGCATTGAGTGAACACAGAATTACAGGGTATTCTGTAGCCGAACCATTCGGTGCACTGGGTGAAAAGTTAGGCAAAGGTAAGACTTTGAAACATGGTGATGACGTTATACCTGATGCGTATTGCTGTGTGCTAGTACTGAGAGGGGAATTGCTTGATCAACACAAGGATGTAGCGCAAGCATTTGTACAAGATTATAAAAAGTCTGGATTTAAAATGAATGATCGCAAGCAAAGTGTAGACATTATGACGCATCATTTTAAACAAAGTCGTGACGTTTTAACACAGTCAGCGGCATGGACATCCTATGGTGATTTAACAATTAAGCCATCCGGCTATCAAGAAATTACGACATTGGTAAAACAACATCATTTGTTTAATCCACCTGCATATGATGACTTTGTTGAACCGTCATTGTATAAGGAGGCATCGCGTTCATGACACGTCCCACAAATAACAAATTTATATTACCTATTATCACATTTATTATTTTCTTAGGCATTTGGGAAATGGTCATTATTATTGGGCATTACCAACCTGTATTGTTACCTGGTCCTGCTCTTGTAGGAAAAAGTATATGGACTTTCATTGTTACTGGAGAAATTTTCCAACATTTAGCAATTAGTTTATGGAGATTTGTAGCGGGCTTTGTTGTCGCATTGTTGGTTGCTATTCCATTGGGCTTCTTGCTTGGAAGGAATCGTTGGCTATACAACGCTATCGAACCGCTATTTCAATTGATTAGACCGATATCTCCGATAGCATGGGCACCATTTGTTGTTCTATGGTTTGGTATTGGTAGTTTGCCAGCGATTGCGATTATTTTTATCGCTGCTTTTTTCCCAATTGTGTTCAATACTATTAAAGGCGTTAGAGACATTGAACCTCAATATTTAAAAATAGCGGCAAATTTAAATTTAACTGGGTGGTCATTGTATCGCAATATATTATTTCCCGGGGCATTTAAACAAATCATGGCTGGGATACATATGGCGGTAGGAACAAGTTGGATATTTTTAGTTTCTGGTGAAATGATTGGTGCACAATCGGGATTAGGTTTTTTAATCGTTGATGCACGAAATATGTTGAACTTAGAAGATGTTTTAGCAGCAATATTCTTTATCGGATTATTTGGTTTTATTATTGATCGATTCATTAGTTATATTGAGCAGTTTATACTTAGAAGATTTGGTGAATAAGGAGAGATGATGATGACTTTAGAAACGCTTATCAAAGAACAATTAGATCCTCATTTAGTAGAAGTTGATGAAGGGACGTATTATCCGAGAACATTTATTCAACAATTATTTGTAGATGGTTATTTCGGTGAGGCGGCATTGAGAAAAAATGCTGAAGTAATCGAAGCTGTATCGCAGTCTTGTTTGACAACAGGATTTTGTTTATGGTGCCAATTAGCTTTTTCAACGTATTTAGAAAATGCCACGCAGCCACATTTAAATAATGACTTACAACAGCAATTGTTATCTGGAGAAATATTAGGTGCTACCGGATTGTCTAATCCGATGAAGTCATTTAATGATTTAGAAAAGTTGAACCTTGAACACACTTATGTTGATGGACAATTGGTTGTCAGTGGACGTATGCCAGCTGTAAGTAATATTCAAGAAGACCATTATTTTGGTGCGATTTCGAAACATGAATCATCAGATGAATTTGTCATGTTCATTCTACGTGCCAATCAAGATGGTATCACTCTCGTTGAAAAAACAAATTTTTTAGGGGTCAACGGGTCAGCAACGTATCAAATCACATTGAATCAAGTCGTAGTGCCACAATCACAAATCATCACGCATGATGCGAAGCAGTTTGCGGCAACTATTCGCCCGCAATTTATTGCTTACCAAATTCCAATAGGATTAGGCTCAATTAAAAGTTCTTTAGAGTTAATTGATGCATTTTCAAATGTGCAAAACGGAATAAATCAATATTTAGAGTATGATGTTGAAGCTTTTAAAAAACGTTATCGTCAACTTAGAGAAGAATATTATGCAATATTAGATGACGGTAACTTAACTTCACATTTAAATGAATTAATATCATTGAAGAAGGACATCGGCTATTTATTGCTAGATGTAAATCAAGCTTCTGTTGTCAATGGTGGTTCAAGAGCGTACACACCATATTCGCCACAAGTTCGCAAGTTAAAAGAAGGATTCTTCTTTGCAGCATTGACACCAACATTAAGACATTTAGGTAAACTTGAAGCAGAGTTGAAGGGGTAAGTGTGATAAGCTGATTTTTTGTTTAGATGCGTTTGTTGAAACATTTTTTAAAATAATATAAATCTTAGTTTATAAACATTTTCTGTTAATTTGTTATATCCTTTTAACTAGGAAAATATACATTTCGTAATAATAATAATCGTTATCATTGAAAAAGTGTTAATAAGGTGTATAATGAAAATGTGAACAATTAATGAACTTCTTATTTTAAAGAAGGTGAATACTATAGATACGCATACTAAAGAACAACAATTCTCGAATCTAGTAAGATCTTATCGTAAAGAATACGTGGGTAAAGGACCCAATAGTATTCGAGTGTCGTTTAAAGATAATTGGGCGATTGCACATATGACAGGTGTTTTGAGTAAAGTTGAGAGTTTTTACCTAAACGACAAACGCAATGAATCGATGCTCCATTATACACGCACAGAGAAGATTAAACAGATGTATAAAGAAATAGATGTAAATGAGATGGAAAGTCTTGTAGGCGCTAAGTTTGTAAAATTATTTACAGATATTGATTTGAATGATGATGAAGTCATTTCAATATTTGTTTTCGATAAGTCAATAGAATAAGTGTTGCTGGTGTAAGGTACACGGTGCTGTTTGCTAACTTCGCTTTGAATTTAACAATAATTCAAGGGGGTGGTATGTCAAACGGTGCCGTTTTTTTGTCATATTTTTAAAACAAGCAACATGCAACACGTACTTTAAGGAAGTCAAAATTTATCATTTAGGAGAGATGGATATGAAAATCGTAGCATTATTTCCAGAAGCAGTAGAAGGTCAAGAAAATCAATTACTTAATACTAAAAAAACATTAGGATTAAAAACATTTTTAGAGGAAAGAGGACATGAGTTCATTATATTAGCAGATAATGGTGAAGACTTAGATAAACATTTACCAGATATGGATGTGATTATTAGTGCGCCATTTTATCCTGCATATATGACTCGTGAACGTATTGAAAAAGCACCGAACTTGAAATTAGCAATTACAGCAGGTGTAGGATCTGACCATGTAGATTTAGCGGCAGCAAGTGAACACAATATTGGTGTCGTTGAAGTTACAGGAAGTAATACAGTTAGTGTGGCAGAACATGCGGTTATGGATTTATTAATACTTCTTAGAAACTATGAAGAAGGTCATCGTCAATCAGTAGAAGGTGAATGGAACTTGTCTCAAGTAGGTAATCATGCGCATGAATTACAACACAAAACAATTGGTATTTTTGGATTTGGTCGAATTGGACAACTTGTTGCTGAAAGATTAGCGCCATTTAATGTAACATTACAACACTATGATCCAATCAATCAACAAGACCATAAATTGTCTAAATTTGTAAGCTTTGATGAACTTGTTTCAACAAGTGATGCGATTACAATTCATGCACCATTAACACCAGAAACTGATAACTTATTTGATAAAGATGTTTTAAGTCGTATGAAAAAACACAGTTATTTAGTGAATACTGCACGTGGTAAAATTGTAAATCGCGATGCGTTAATTGAAGCGTTAGCATCCGAGCATTTACAAGGATATGCTGGTGATGTTTGGTATCCACAACCTGCACCTGCTGATCATCCATGGAGAACAATGCCTAGAAATGCTATGACAGTTCACTATTCAGGTATGACTTTAGAAGCACAAAAACGTATTGAAGATGGAGTTAAAGATATTTTAGAGCGTTTCTTCAATCATGAACCTTTCCAAGATAAAGATATTATTGTTGCAAGTGGTCGTATTGCTAGTAAAAGTTATACAGCTAAATAGAATAAGGATGCTGGGCTAGCGATTAACGCTTTCAATTTTATATAAATGAATCATATAAGCACTACTGCTGTTGTAAAGATGGCAGTAGTTTTTTTATGATTACATCTAAGTATAGTCACGGCTATGTTAGGACAATGATTTAACATTTACGCACATATGTGTTCACTTACGCAATTATTGATAAATTTCATTCATTTGGAATAATATATAGTCATATAGTGCTAATTTTTTTGAGGCATTATATGCAAGATGCATTGTAAAATCGATGCATTTGTTTGTTAAATAACTTTGTATAACTAAAAATTCTTTGTTTCAACGTATAATCTAATAATAGATTTTATATAAATGGTAGTGTGTATATATGTGGATAGGGGTGTAGTTATTAATGAAACGCTTAAGTACGACTTTGAAAGTACGATTGATTAGCAATTTTTTACAGCTAATTATTACGACAGCATTTATGCCGTTTATAGCACTATATTTAACAGATATGTTAAGTCAATCAATTGTCGGTATATATCTTGTTGGTTTAGTGGTTCTAAAATTTCCATTGTCCATTATATCTGGTTACCTTATTGAGATATTTCCGAAAAAGTTGCTAGTACTTATTTATCAAGCGACGATGGTGATAATGCTTGTGTTCATGGGCATATTTGGGTCACATCAATTGTGGCAAATTATTGGTTTTTGTGTTGCATATGCCATATTTACAATCGTTTGGGGATTACAATTTCCAGTTATGGACACATTAATTATGGATGCAATTACCGAAGACGTGGAACATTATATTTACAAGATTAGCTATTGGATGACGAACTTATCGGTAGCTATTGGGGCATTGTTAGGTGGCTTGATGTATGGCTACAGTATGTTACTACTTTTCTTAATAGCAGCTTGTATATTTTTAATTGTACTCTTTATTTTATATATTTGGTTACCTCAAGACCGAAATCAAGTAAAGCAAAGTGATGACAAGAGGCATGCAAGTCGTTATCAAAAATTACAAATAATGAATATATTTCGCAGTTATAAATTAGTTTTGAAAGACCGTAATTATATGTTATTGATTTCGGGGTTCAGTATCATCATGATGGGTGAATTTTCAATCTCCTCATATATTGCTATTAGACTAAAGGATCAGTTTGAAACAATAAGTATAGGTTCATATGATATTACAGGTGCTAAGATGTTAGCAATCTTGCTAATGATTAATACGGTCGTCGTCATTTTACTCACGTATTCAATCTCGAAAGTTGTATTGAAAATAGATTTTAAAAAAGCTTTAATCACTGGTTTGCTGATTTATATTGTTGGCTATAGTGGTCTAACCTATCTTAATCAGTTTGGCTTATTAGTTGTTTTTATGATAATTGCGACTGTAGGTGAGATTATTTATTCGCCTATAGTTTCAGAACAACGCTTTAAAATTATTCCTAAAGCTAAAAGAGGAACATATAGTGCAGTTAATGCATTAGGTATTCATTTTTCAGAAACACTAGCTAGGTTAGGGATTGTGTTGGGTGTTTTCTTAACGTCATTACAAATGGGACTGTATATGTTTATCGTTTTAACAATTGGTGCTAGCATGCTTGTTGCTGGTGTATTCGGGGGACAAAAACAAGTGAATACAAATTGAATTTATTTAAATATTTATTTTATGCATCTTTTTATATTGAAAACCTATTAATTTGGTCGTAATTAAAGTAGAGATAAATTTATTAAGAATTTGTTAAAATTTAAGGATAACAATTGTTTTATGCGAGTTGTTTGTTTAATATAAACTTGCTTCATGGATATTTTGTAACAACAATATTGAATTTGCAATGAGATATGAACAACAGAAAGTGATTAACGAGTTGTAGTATGCTATTTATCGAAGATGTATGTAATTTACATTGAAAAATATACCAATTGTAACGATGATACAAGATGTATTTTAGGGTAGAATATATCGCTCATATGTTGCGAATGGTGTTTTATATTAATCATTACATAACGAGTTAATTAACATTTCGTCGGTTATCATATCATCATGCAATTTCAGTAAGTAATGAGTATTATGATATGAAAGAAGGACTTTTTATGATTATGGGTAATTTGAGATTTCAACAGGAATATTTTCGTATATACAAAAATAATACAGAATCAACGACACACCGTAATGCGTATTGGGTTAAACTCGCTAAAAATGTTGAAGCTACTAAAATGATGTATGCATTATCGACAATTGTACAACAACATGCATCTATAAGACATTTTTTTGATGTTACTACCGATGACAATTTAACAATGATACTTCATGAATTTCTGCCTTTTATTGAGATAAAACAAGTTCCAACTTCTTCCGCAAACTATGATTTAGAAGCTTTTTTTAAGCAAGAATTAAGTACTTACCATTTTAATGATTCACCTTTATTCAAATTTAAATTGTTTCAGTTCGCTGATGCTGCATATATACTATTAGATTTTCATGTGTCCATTTTCGATGATAGTCAAATTGATATTTTTCTTGATGATTTATGCAATGCATATCGTGGCAATACTGTTATTAACAATACTCGACAGCATGCACATTTAAATAGAAATGATGATAAAGACAATCAAGATGCATCGCATATAGCATTAGACTCAAACTATTTTCGGTTAGAGAATAACTCTGACATCCATATTGATAGTTATTTACCAATTAAGCATCCATTTGAGCAAGCTTTATATCAAACGTATTTGATTGATGATATGACATCAATAGATATGGCATCGTTGGCTGTTAGTGTGTATTTAGCTAATCATATAATGAGTCAACAACATGATGTCACATTAGGTATACATGTACCATCACATTTACCAAATGATTTACACGGAAATATTGTGCCGTTAACGTTAACAATCGATGCAAAAGATGTATGTCAACGTTTTACAACAGATTTTAATAAATGTGTGTTGCAAAATATGTCGCAATTACAGTGCGCGAAGTCTTCGCTTTCACTAGAGACTATTTTTCATTGTTATCATCATATGATGTCTTGTTGTAATGATGTTATTGAGGATGTACATCAAATACATGATGCACATACATCTTTAGCGGATATTGAAATTTTTCCACATCAACACGGGTTCAAAATTATATATAACAGTGCAGCATATGATTTGCTCTCAATCGAGACGCTGAGTGACTTAGTTCGAAATATTTATTTGCAAATTACTGAAGAAAATGGAAATAAACGAACAACTGTAGATGAACTTAATTTGATGACAGAACGTGATATTCAATTATATGACGATATCAATTTAAGTTTGCCTGAGATAGATGATGCGCAAACAGTTGTTACCTTATTTGAGCAACAAGTTGAAGCAACGCCGAATCATGTCGCTGTGCAATTTGACGGAGTGTTTATAACATATCAAACATTGAATGCACGCGCGAATGATTTAGCACACCGTTTGAGAAACCAGTATGGTGTTGAACCTAATGATCGTGTCGCTGTCATAGCTGAAAAAAGTATTGAGATGATAATAGCGATGATAGGTGTGTTGAAAGCTGGTGGGGCTTACGTGCCAATTGATCCGAACTATCCAAGTGATCGTCAGGAGTACATTTTAAAAGATGCAACGCCTAAAGTTGTAATAACGTACCAAGCTTTATATGAAAATGGTAAACAAAATATTAATCACATTGATTTGAATAAGATAGCGTGGAAAAATATTGATAATCTTTCTAAATGTAACACGTTAGAAGATCATGCTTATGTTATTTACACGTCGGGGACAACTGGTAACCCTAAAGGGACACTAATTCCGCACCGAGGTATTGTTCGCTTGGTTCATCAAAATCATTATTTACCATTAAATGAAGAGACGACGATTTTGTTATCAGGAACTATAGCCTTTGATGCTGCAACATTTGAAATATATGGTGCATTGCTCAATGGTGGAAAACTGATTGTTGCTAAAAAAGAACAATTATTAAATCCAATAGCGTTAGAACAATTGATCAATGAAAATGACGTTAATACTATGTGGTTAACCTCCTCATTATTTAATCAGATTGCTAGTGAACGAATAGAAGTATTGGTACCGTTAAAGTATTTATTAATTGGTGGAGAAGTATTGAATGCTAAGTGGGTGGATTTGCTTAATCAAAAACCGAAGCATCCTCAAATTATTAATGGTTATGGACCAACTGAAAATACAACATTTACAACGACGTATAATATACCTAACAAAGTTCCAAATCGTATTCCTATTGGTAAACCGATTCTGGGTACTCATGTTTATATCATGCAAGGCGAGCGTCGGTGTGGCGTTGGTATTCCTGGAGAATTATGTACAAGTGGCTTTGGGTTAGCTGCAGGTTATTTAAATCAGCCAGAATTGACAGCAGATAAATTTATCAAAGATTCAAATATAAATCAGCTGATGTATAGAAGTGGTGATATCGTTCGTTTGTTACCCGATGGCAACATAGATTATTTATATCGAAAGGACAAACAAGTTAAGATTCGAGGGTTTAGGATTGAGTTGTCAGAGATTGAGCATGCGCTCGAGCGTATACAAGGTATTAATAAAGCTGTTGTTATTGTTCAAAATCATGATCAAGATCAGTATATCGTTGCTTATTATGAAGCGATGCATACATTATCACATAATAAGATTAAATCACAATTACGTATGACCTTACCGGAGTACATGATACCAGTTAATTTCATGCATATTGAGCAAATTCCTATTACTATTAATGGGAAATTAGATAAGAAGGCATTGCCAATCATGGACTATGTCGATACGGATGCCTATGTAGCACCGAGTACAGATACCGAACACTTGCTATGCCAAATTTTTGCAGATATTTTACATGTGAATCAAGTAGGTATTCATGATAATTTCTTTGAATTAGGTGGCCATTCATTAAAAGCAACGTTAGTGGTGAATCGGATAGAGGCATCTACTGGGAAACGATTACAAATTGGTGATTTATTACAAAAGCCAACTGTATTTGAACTAGCTCAAGCTGGCGGTTATCATCAGAACTTAATGTAGCTCAATTGCGACAAGCAGTTCAGCATTTGATAGCGCGACATGAGATTCTACGAACACAATATATTGTTGTAGATGATGAGGTTCGACAACGTATTGTGGCAGATGTTGTAGCTGACTTTGAAGAAGTTAACACGCATTTTACGGATGAACAAGAAATCATGCGCCAATTTGTAGCACCTTTTAATTTGGAAAAGCCAAGTCAAATTAGAGTGAGATACATTAGAAGTCCCTTACATGCATACCTCTTTATAGATACGCATCATATCATTAATGACGGTATGAGTAATATACAATTAATGAATGATCTTAACGCACTTTATCAACATAAATTATTGTTACCACTTAAATTGCAATATAAAGACTATAGTGAGTGGATGTCGCATCGTGATATGACGAAACATAGACAATATTGGTTATCTCAATTCAAAGATGAAGTACCTATTTTAAGCTTACCGACAGACTATGTTAGACCAAATATTAAAACGACAAATGGAGCAATGATGTCATTTACAATGAATCAACAAATGAGACAGCTACTTCAAAAGTATGTAGAAAAGCATCAAATTACTGATTTTATGTTCTTTATGAGTGTGGTCATGACGTTGTTAAGCAGATATGCTCGAAAAGATGATGTTGTTGTCGGTAGTGTGATGAGTGCGCGTATGCATAAAGGCACGGAGCAAATGCTAGGCATGTTTGCTAATACGTTGGTATATAGAGGGCAACCGTCACCTGATAAAATGTGGACACAGTTTTTACAAGAGGTTAAGGAAATGAGTTTGGAGGCATACGAGCATCAAGAATACCCATTCGAATGTTTAGTAAATGACTTAGATCAATCACATGATGCCTCACGGAATCCATTATTTGATGTCATGTTAGTACTACAAAACAATGAAACGAATCATGCTCATTTTGGGCATAGTAAATTAACACACATTCAACCCAAATCGGTGACGGCGAAATTTGATTTATCTTTCATCATTGAAGAAGATCGCGATGACTATACAATCAATATCGAGTATAATACCGATTTATATCACTCAGAAACAGTTCGTCACATGGGTAATCAATGTATGATTATGATTGATTATATTTTGAAGCATCAAGATACACTACAAATTTGTGATATACCAAACGGCACGGAGGAACTTCTAAATTGGGTCAATACGCATGTTAACGATCGAATGCTTAATGTCCTGGGAAATAAATCTATCATAAGTTACTTTAATGAAGTTGTCTCACGACAAGGTAATCATGTTGCGCTAGTCATGAATGATTTGACAATGACGTATGAAACATTACGTAACTATGTGGATGCCATTGCGCACATGCTCCTATCAAATGGTGTGGGCAATGGTCAACGGGTTGCCTTGTTTACAGAACGTAGTTTTGAAATGATTGCGGCGATGTTGGCGACAGTTAAAGTAGGTGCATCTTATATACCTATCGATATTGATTTTCCGAAAAAGCGACAAGGTGCAATTTTGGAGGATGCTAAAGTAACTGCAGTCATGTCTTACGGCGTTGAAATTGAAACGACATTACCAGTCATTCAATTGGAAAATGCTAAAGGCTTTGTTGAATCAAAGGAAAATGAACAATATGATGATTTACATGGCGATCAACTTGAAAACACAGCGATGTTAGATAATGAGATGTATGCTATTTACACATCTGGTACGACCGGGATGCCTAAAGGGGTTGCCATACGACAACGAAATTTGTTGAATTTAGTGCATGCATGGTCAACTGAATTGCAATTAGGCGACAATGAAGTATTTTTGCAACATGCAAATATTGTTTTTGATGCATCAGTTATGGAGATTTATTGTTGTTTGTTAAATGGTCATACGCTTGTGATTCCAGATAGAGAGGAACGTGTTAATCCAGCACAGTTACAACAACTCATTAATAAGCATCGTGTGACGGTGGCGTCGATTCCGTTACAGATGTGTAGTGTTATGGAAGACTTTTATATTGAAAAGTTGATTACAGGCGGGGCAACTAGTACGGCATCCTTTGTTAAATATATTGAGAAGCATTGTGGCACGTATTTCAATGCCTATGGACCATCTGAGTCAACAGTCATCACATCGTATTGGTCACATCATTGTGGTGATTTGATACCTGAGACGATTCCAATTGGCAAACCCTTATCTAACATCCAAGTGTATATTATGTCAGATGGTTTGTTATGCGGTATTGGTATGCCAGGCGAGTTGTGTATTGCAGGTGATAGTTTAGCGATAGGATATATTAACCGTCCAGAATTAATGGCTGATAAATGGCAAAATAATCCATTTGGTAAAGGAAAGTTGTATCATAGTGGTGATTTAGCACGTTATACATCTGATGGTCAAATTGAATTTTTAGGAAGAATAGATAAACAAGTGAAAGTTAACGGGTACCGTATTGAACTTGATGAAATTGAAAATGCAATATTAGCTATTCGTGGTATATCTGATTGTGTTGTAACAGTAAGTCACTTTGATACGCATGATATATTGAATGCTTATTATGTCGGAGAGCAACAAATGGAGCAGGATTTGAAGCAATATTTAAATGATCATCTGCCTAAGTATATGATTCCTAAGACTATAACGCATATCGATTGTATGCCATTAACCACGAATGACAAGGTGGATACTACGCGTTTGCCAAATCCATCACCTATACAACAGTCTAATAAAGTGTATAGCGAACCATCTAATGAAATTGAGCAGACATTTGTTGATGTATTTGGAGAGGTATTGAAACAAAATGATGTCGGTGTTGACGATGATTTCTTTGAACTTGGTGGTAACTCATTAGAGGCGATGTTAGTTGTCTCGCATTTAAAACGATTTGGCCATCATATTTCAATGCAGACATTATACCAATATAAAACCGTGCGACAGATTGTTAATTATATGCACCAAAATCAACAATCATTAGTTGCATTACCGGATAATCTTTCGGAATTACAAAAGATTGTTATGTCTCGTTATAATTTGGGTGTTTTAGAGGATAGTCTAAGTCATCGACCTCTAGGAAATACACTATTGACTGGCGCTACAGGGTTTTTAGGTGCTTATCTGATTGAAGCACTACAAGGATACAGTCATCGCATTTATTGTTTCATACGTGCTGATAATGAGGAAATAGCATGGTATAAGTTGATGACGAATTTAAATGATTATTTTTCAGAAGAGACGGTTGAAATGATGTTATCAAACATTGAAGTCATTGTTGGTGATTTTGAGTGTATGGATGATGTTGTTTTACCAGAAAACATGGATACGATTATTCATGCAGGTGCTCGTACAGATCACTTTGGTGATGATGATGAATTTGAAAAAGTAAATGTTCAAGGTACTGTTGATGTCATACGTTTGGCACAACAACATCATGCAAGGTTAATATATGTGTCTACGATAAGTGTGGGAACTTATTTTGATATAGACACAGAAGATGTGACATTTTCAGAAGCGGATGTCTATAAAGGGCAACTACTAACATCACCATATACACGGAGCAAATTTTATAGTGAATTAAAAGTATTAGAAGCTGTAAATAATGGCTTAGATGGTCGGATTGTACGTGTTGGTAATTTGACGAGTCCTTACAATGGAAGATGGCATATGAGAAATATAAAGACTAACCGTTTTTCAATGGTAATGAATGATTTGTTACAACTGGATTGTATCGGGGTTAGCATGGCTGAAATGCCTGTAGATTTTTCTTTTGTGGATACGACTGCAAGACAAATTGTCGCATTAGCACAAGTCAACACACCACAAATCATTTACCATGTGCTATCACCTAATAAAATGCCGGTGAAATCTTTGTTAGAATGCGTTAAGCGCAAAGAAATTGAACTCGTCAGCGATGAATCATTTAATGAAATTTTACAGAAACAAGACATGTACGAAACGATTGGATTAACTAGTGTTGACCGTGAACAACAACTAGCAATGATAGATACAACATTAACATTAAAAATAATGAATCACATCAGTGAAAAATGGCCAACGATAACTAACAATTGGCTGTATCATTGGGCACAATATATCAAAACAATATTCAATAAGTAAGTAGGGAAAGTTATGACAGTATTTGTAATGCAATTACAGAGTAACTTGAAAAGTATTGAAGAATTAATATCACAAAGTCGTTGGTCATATAAAAAACCGCGTACAGTCAACTATAGATACAATCAAGATAAACTCATGCACAGATTGGGAGATATTTTAGTGCAATATGGAATTCAACATGACACAGGTTTATTACCACATGAATGGCATTATCACATTTCGCCACGAGGTAAGGCAGATATTGTTCAACACAATCGTGATGGACAGCCCATCTATGTGAGCTTATCATATAGTTATCCTTATATCGTGTGTGTTGTCGATAAAGAACCAGTTGGTATAGATATCGAAAAGATATCACAACGTTTAGACTGGCGTACGTTAGTGACGTGTTTCTCTACAAACGAAGCACATCAAATATGTAGTTTAAATGATTTTTATCAAATATGGACACAAAAAGAAAGTTTTACAAAATTGATTGGTGAAGGTTTAATCAAAGGATTGGACATTTATGATATGACACAATCACACTTTTATCAATCACGTGAAGTGAAGTTCAAACAATTTATTTTTGATCAGTTTATGGTACAGGTATGTTTCTTAGGACAGGCACCCTGGGGTTATAAAAAAGTGTCTGTATTTCAGTTATTGAGTAGTTAATATGACGTCTGACAGTATCATTGCGCAGTGATTTTAAACTATACTGCCTAAATGTTTACTGTTAGATGTTTTTTTATTGGAAAAATGAAAGGTGAATACACGATGGCATCATTCAAAATCATGACGAGATTAAAGTAAGTGATAAGGTGAAAATATACTGAGCAATATTGAAATTACCGAAAATAATAGTTTGTTACGACGCATTTGAGACTTTAATGCTCACGTAAGTTGGCTGGAATCATATCATGTCAGTTAATAAAATAACGTGAGCATCAATCATCATACTCAAACGATGATTTAAAACTCACGTTAATGTTAGTCAGTGTATTAATTTAATTTATAGCGATAGACAAAATGTTGTCGCACTAATTCAATTGTCATCATCCAGACGATATGGCCAAAGAATTCTGACAGATGCTCTTGGAATGGTTGATCCCACACAGCAGGTACAGTATGCATGATTGGCATAATGATAAGGTGGAATAATACCCAAATAGCAATACCAAAAACAGCACCTTGTCCCATTGCTAAGTAAGCGTATTTTTTAACTAATATGCAGTAAATAATTGCAATGACGATAGAAAAACTAAAGTGAACAATGAAGCTTACCCAAGGTAATTCCATATTTGAAAATGTATACGTCTGATGTGTAAATTCACTACTAAATCCTAATTGTTGCAATAACTCTTGAGGTGGGTTCGTTGCATTACGTTCTGGTGTGCGAGGTGGAAACATGACTTCCCAACCTAATTTTACAATTCCAGATAACAAGCCACCGATAATTCCAGCATAAATGAATATACCCATTTGTCGTTTCGTCAACTTAAGGACTCCTCTCTATTTACTATCCTCATTATAGTATTTTGTGAAAATAATCACAATAAAAAGCTTTGCAAAACTTAAAATATTTTGATGAACAAATTTGTAAAAGGTTATTAGTTTTTTACATCTCATATTGTATCGTACTGTATTCAAAATTGTTAACGAGATGAACGGTAAATAAATGTTTTAGCGCAATGGATAATCGAACTGGAATCATCGCGTGTCAAAACTTGTTAGGCCTTAATTTCATAGTTATGAATTAAGGATTGTTGTGCCAACAAAATCATTATTGTAAATAGATTCAATGATATTTGGCTTGTTTCCTGATGCAATGATAACTTTAGGACAGCCATTTTCAATCGCATTTTTGGCATCTAGCACTTTGGGAATCATACCTCCATAAATATCACCATGTTCAATATATTGATGAATATCGACTAATGGCAATTGAGGTATAACCACATCATTGATGAGTACACCTGCAATATTACTTAATACATAAATAGGCGCTTTTAATGATGATGCAATAAAATAGGCAAGCGTGTCAGCATTAATATTGTAAAATTCTCCATCATGGTTATTGAAACCAATCGAATTGATGATAGGTACAAATTTAGTACATAAATACTGTAAAGCATCCTTATTTAAAGCGGTCGGAACACCGACATATCCATATTGTTGATCAAAAGATGTAATTTCAAACAGCTGTGCATCCAAACCACATAAGCCTATTGCAGAACATTGGTGCTGGTTAAATTGAGCTACTAATGCAGTGTTAACGTCTGCAATGAGCGTGTGTTTAGTAATGGTCATGGTTGCTTTATCAGTCACTCTTAGGCCATTAACAAAGTGTGGCTCGATTTGCTGGTTTGATAATGCTTCATTAATAAATGGGCCACCGCCATGAACGATAATGGGGTAGATGTTGTTTGATCGTAAATGCTTAATGTTGTTAATAATTGATGGATGCATGTCACTAAGTGTACTGCCACCAATTTTAATGACAATAAATTTCATCTAACCAACACCACCTTATGTTCGATATGATGCGTTGATACGCACATAATCATAGGATAAATCACAACCGTATGCAGTCGCTGCAGCGTTACCTAAACCAAGCTGAACGTCAATTGTGACATTTTCATGAGTTAATGTATTCGACATAGCTTGCTCATCAAATAGTACAGCCATACCTTTATCAACGACAGGTATTTGGTTCAGTTGAACATATGTGCAGTTAGGATCAATTTCACATCCGCTGTAGCCAATAGCTGTAATGATTCGACCAAAATTGGCATCTTCGCCAAAAATAGCTGATTTTACTAGATTTGAACTTACGATAGTTTTACCGATTTTTCTTGCATCTGATATTGATTTAGCGCCTGACACATTGACGCTGATTAACTTTGTTGCGCCTTCGCCATCTCTGGCTATAGCTTTAGCTAAAAATGTACAGACAAAATTGAATGCATCAACAAATGTTTCCCATTGTGGATGGTCTTGACTAAGTATTTGGTGTTCAACTTGGTGATTTGCCATGACTAATACCATGTCATTTGTACTTGTATCGCCATCAACAGTAATCATATTAAATGTATGGTCAGTCGAAGATTTTAATAATTGATGAAGTGTATTCGATTCAATCGATGCATCGGTTGTTATAAAAGCAAGCACGGTAGCCATCTTTGGGTGAATCATACCTGAACCTTTGGCGCTACCACCAATTGTAACGGTTTTACCATCGATTTTTAGTGATACAGCGATATGTTTTGTACAGGTATCAGTTGTTAAAATTGCCTCGTTAAACGCACCTGGCGTTGCAAAATTAGCATCCTTAATATGTTCGGTCCCAGTCTTAATTTTATCCATAGGCAAATATTCACCAATGACCCCAGTTGAAGCAACAGCAACATGCTCAGATGGTATTTGAAGTTGTTGAGCAACCCATGTTTGTGTTTGTCGTGCATCATCTATGCCTTGTTGACCGGTACAAGAATTTGCATTAGCTGAATTAACAACAAGTGCTTGTAATTTTCCTTTAGACTTTTGTAAAGTGTCTTCAGTGACAATAAGTGGTGCAGCTTTAAACTGATTTAAAGTATATACGGCAGCTGCACTTGCCAAAGACGATGAGTAAATCCACCCAAAGTCTTTTTTGTTAGCGCGTAAACCGATGTGCATACCACCAGCCGTGAAGCCTTGAGGTGTACTGATATCGCCATGTTTAATAATTGAAAAGTTATATTGTTGTGATGTCGTTTCTTGATGTTTCATTCTAACACCCCTTATGGATAAACTGGTGATTGATTTAGGCCAGTCGTCACTTCAAAATCATATAATATATTTAAATTTTGAATGGCTTGCCCACTTGCGCCTTTGACAAGGTTATCAATCACTGATACTAAAATTGCTGTTTGCGTTGTTTCATCTACATAGATGCCGATATCGCAGTAGTTACTACCGAGTACTTCTTTTGTGGTTGGAAAAGTCCCAATATCTCTAATTCTGACAAATGGCTGATTAGCATAATAAGAGGTCATTAATTTATGTAATGATTCAGTCGTATATTCAGATGATAATTTGACATATATTGTTGATAAAATACCTCGTGTCATTGGTACGAGATGTGGTGTAAATATGACTGATACATCTTGACCCGCAATGATAGATAAATATTGCTCGATTTCCGGTTTGTGTTTATGGTTTCCGATTGCATAAGCGCTTAGATTTTCATTCATTTCTGAAAAATGAACACGTTGTGATAATGAACGACCAGCACCTGACACGCCGGTCTTAGCATCAATAATAATAGATGACAAATCTACTATTTTTTCGCTAATAAGTGGATGTAATGCTAATAATGTTGCTGTAGGGAAACAGCCAGGATTAGAAATGAGCTTCGTTCCATTGTTATCAAACGATTGCCATTCTGAAATGCTGTAAATAGCATGATTCAAATCATCTTGTGCTGCAGCAGTTTCTTTGTAATATGCTTCATATATTTCACGATTCTTAATTCTAAATGCGCCAGATAAATCGATAACATGAATACCTTTTTCTACTAAGGGAGGGATACATGTTTTACTTACGGGTGCTGGTGTCGCAAAGAAAATTACATCACAGTCATTATTGTCCACTGTAAGTGCTTCGAAATGTTGCATAATATGTTGTAAATGTGGAAATGTTAATTTCAACGGTTCATCTACTTTTGAATGTGAGTAGATGTGTGCAATCGTTACATGAGGATGTGTTTGTAACAATCGAATTAATTCAATTGCGCCATAACCGCTACCGCCAACGATACCTACTTTAATCATCATGAATCCCTCCTATGTCATATATAAATGATTAATTGTTAATTTTTAAAAACGTCTTGAAAAGCTGCAACAATTTGATGGATTTCCTCTTTATCAATGACTAGAGGTGGAGACAATCGAATGATAGTACGATGCGTGTCTTTGCATAAGATTCCACGTTGAATCAGTTGATCCACAAAAGGTGCAGCATCTGTGTTAAGCTCTATGCCTATAAATAAACCACGACCTCTAATTTCTTTAATACTAGGATGTTTAAGTTGTAGCAACGCTTTTAATAAAAATGAACCTAAGCGTTCTGATCGTTCAACCAGTTGTTCATCTTTAAGTACATCAAGCGCTGCCGTCGATATTGCAATGGCTAAAGGGTTACCACCAAATGTTGAACCATGTGTACCTGGTGTTAGAACACGCATGACATCATTATTTGCAAGTACAGCAGATACAGGGTATAAGCCGCCACCCAATGCCTTACCTAAAATATAAATGTCTGGAACGACTTGCTCCCATTCCATAGCAAACCATTTCCCAGTTCTACCAAGACCAACTTGAATTTCATCTGCAATCAATAATATTTGATGTTTATCACATAGTTGACGCACAGCTTGAATATATCCTTTCGGTGGTATATTAACGCCACCTTCACCTTGAATTGGTTCCAAAATAATTGCTGCTGTATTCGGTGAAATAGCTTGTGTTAATTGTTCAATGTCTCCAAAATCTACTGTTGTAGTGCCTTGAAGTAGGGGGTGAAATCCTGCTTTATATGCGTCGTGGTTAGATAGTGATAATGAGCCAAGTGTACGACCGTGAAAATTGTTATTCATAGCGATGATTTCAACTTGTCCGTCAGTAATGTCTTTAACTTCAGAGCCCCATTTTCTAGCAATTTTAATGGCTGCTTCAACAGCTTCAGTACCAGAGTTAAGGGGGAGTACTTTGTCTTTCTTAGCAAGATGACAAATTTTTTCTTCCCATTTCCCGAGATTGTCACTATAAAGGACACGTGAAATGATAGACAACTTTGAAGCTTGTTCTGTCATCGCTTTAACAATTGTTGGATGACAATGGCCTTGGTTTGCAACTGAAAAACCCGAAATGCAATCTATATATTGTTTGCCATCAGTATCCCAAACTTTGACACCTTTACCTTTAGAAATGACAAGCTTAAGTGGTGCATAATTATTAGAGCTATAATAATCAGTTAATTCAATGATTGAATTCATCGGTCTCCCTCCTTTATATTTATACATTTTAAAGAATTAATATTAATATATTACAGTTGTTCAATATAAGTGTCAAATGTAAATTT